>Ga0307510_10002095_pt1 | contig 22560 bp, 25 predicted proteins | sample 12_EM_MG_FD_207224 | JGI IMG/M metagenome (GOLD analysis project Ga0307510, IMG submission 207224) | Populus trichocarpa ectomycorrhiza microbial communities from riparian zone in the Pacific Northwest, United States - 12_EM | ecosystem: Host-associated > Plants > Roots > Unclassified | place...
AGAATGAATTTCTAGACCAATTCAGGAACCTTTGTGTCACGCACAATCCCAGAAGGTACTTTGGTAAATCTAGCGGTGTATCTCTAGTGCGATCTGCCGTTTCCGCCAAGTCCAAGGCCTCCAACGGCGAGTCGCCGCGTGTGGACACTGAGTTCCGTGTCCAGCGCAGAAAAGATTTATGGGATCTTCGGCCTGTAAGTATTTCGTTTTCATTGTTTCGCAATTTTCTGACTGGTCAATCCTAGTGGGAGCGCGATCGCGTGCAACCTACCAAGCGAACCTATGATTTCCCTGAGCCAGAACTCCTTACCAGCCTTATCGCCATTTACTTCACACACATAGCGCCCATGGTGCCGTTGCTCCATCGGCCAACGTTCATGAGGCGCTTTAATGACGACTTACACCTCAGGGATGATAAATTTGGCGCACTCTTGTTACTTGTCTGTGCTGCAGCGTCGAGGTTTTCCCACGACCCCCGAACTCTTCTCGAGGGCGGTCACCTGCATTCCGCGGGTTGGAAGTGGTTCGTTCAAGTCGACCCATTTTCGAGGACTGCTTTGTCTGGACCCGAACTCTATGATCTCCAAATTGCCGCTGTGGGTTTCCCTCACTTCTTGAATTGGCCATCATTTTCGGGCTAACAATCAATGCCGCAGCTTGCCGCAATGTATGTCCATGGTACACTACCACCCCATGAATCCTGGATCATGGTCGGCATCGGTCTGCGACTAGCCCAGGATGTTGGTGCTCACCGCCGACGTTCGTATCATGGTCCACCAACAGTGGAGGACGAGCTTTGCAAGCGTGCATTTTGGTACGCGCCGTCGTTACGTTTATCTTCCCCGTTCGTATTGAATTTGGGTGTGATAGGGTGTTGCTCATGTTCGATATCTGGACAAGCTCGATTCTTGGTCGTCATTGTGCCATCTCGGAAGAAAAGTAAGCTTACATTCTCTATTTCTTGACTTCCGGGCCAGGGTTGGACATTCAGCTGATATGGTTCCGTCTTGAGCTATGATGTCGATCTTCCAATCGAGTGCGATGACGAATACTGGGAAACTACCGATCCTGCGCTAGCATTCAAGCAACCTCCTGGAAAGCCGAGTCAAGTGACATACTTCAATCACCTGATCAAGATCAATTTGTTACATTCCCACGCTCTACGCACCATCGTCAGTCCTCGATTTATTCACCTAATGGATGCTCATACGAGGTCTGTAGTACTCTCTCAACAAGCACAGGCTCGTGATGGGGCCTCGTGAAAAGGGCTGGGAAGAACAGACCGTAGCGTCTCTTGACTCTGCGCTGAATAGCTGGTTCGACTCAGTCCCCGATCATCGTGAGTCTAATTTTATGGTGGTCTTCTTCTCGCTTATTCTACACTCTGCAGTTCGTTGGGATCCACAGCGGGAGAATCAGACATTTTTTGTTCAGTCCGCGGCCTTGCGCGTTGCCTATTACTTTATTCAGATCACGATCCATCGGCCGTTCATACCCTCTTTTCGGAAAGAGGGCTCCTTGTCTTTCCCTGCGCTCGCAATTTGCGCGAGTGCTGCTCGTGCTTGTAGCCACGTTGCTGATGCTCTACGGAAGAGGTACCCAAGTTTGACTGCGCCGAACATCCTCGTACGTGCTACTTTGTCGTTGATTAGTCTTCACCACGTACTCACTCTGACTTGACTGCGCTCGAATAGCTCCCCACATTCGTGGCAGGTGTCATTTTACTGTTAAGCCTATGGGGTGCGAAACGGTCAGGTACTTCCCCTGACCCAGAGAGGGAGATGCAGGATGTACGCAAGTGTATGAAGCTGCTGGAGGTGGCAGAGTCTCGGTGGACTGTTGCAGGGCGGCTTCGGTGCGTCCTTCACAGGGCGTTCCTGTCCAGGATACTGACTATTACTGCGACAGCGACTTGCTCACTGACCTCAGTGCTGCTGGTGAACTCACTGTCCCTGCGGATAGCCCACCATCGAACAAACGCGAACGGGAAGACTCGGACGAGGAGAGTTCACAACCACCTTCAACACCACAGATTCAAGCTCAACCTCATTACTCGGCATCCCTGGGCTCCACCCTTTACCAGCCTGCATCGACTGCACAAGCTGATATTTCGCCTCTAAGCACTCGTACAGGGCCAGCGCCATCCCTGTCCTCACACGTGCCTTCTGCGACTGTGAAGTCGGAAGTCCAGCCCAATATGTCTGGCTATTCCGTCCCTCCCGCACCCTTCAACCAGGCTACTTCGGTGCTCGTCCCCAAGCCTTATCGTGGGAGTTACATTCCACTCTATGGCTCGAGTGGGCTTGGTCGTGCAACCCCAGCAACTCAGTCATCTGCTCCGGCACTGTCGCCTCCTGCGTCTTTCGGGCTCACTGGCTCGACACCTGGAACCACACCCTTCCCACCCTCACCAACCATGTACGGTAACAGCAACAGACCATCCTCGTTGTCTATGGGAGCCGGAGCAACTCAGCCTCCTGGTATAAGCATGATGCTAGCAACAAACGGGCCGTACGACCTTGCAACGGCAACCCCTCCATCTGCACCCGCATCAATATCCAGCGGCACGAGTTCACCACAGAATGGGTTCCAGCCAAGCGCCGACTTCGGCGGCGGCACCGGTGTGTTCGACATGAACGGGATGGAGATGGAATTTGGCGGGTACGGTGTGCCGACGGCGGACAAGGAAGCGATGTTGCGGCATTTTGCTCCTGTGTTGCTGCAGGATGGACAGATCGGTGTCGATAGGGATACGATGATGATGTGGTCGACGATGCCATCCACCTTCGAGTGCGTGACTTTTCTTTTCTTTTCGCTGCGATGAGGTTAATATGGTACCCTGAAGAGCGCAAGATTGGGATGCGTACATGTCGAGCATGTTGGGCCTTGCCCCTGTGAATGAGACCGATCCGGTGGACCCTGGTGGGGCAGGAACGCTGTTATGATGATTAACCACGGGTATGAAAATTATGATGAGTGGATGCTTTTCTGGATTTGTGTTGTATGTATACGGTTTATCCTTCCAGTAAGCCTTTTTTTTGTGGTACGCTCCCACCCTATTCATCAAGCATGCCTGTACCACCAACTCGAGTTAGCCATTGTATTATAGAGCGTTGTTTTCTCTAATGTCAAATCCCTAGTTACGGATCGCAGGTTTTCGCTTACTCTTTTATCACATTCACTTATTCTGTTCCCACAACGGGGGCAGTGTCTGTGTCTGTCAATTCAAATCAGGGGAAGCACAGGCACGCTGGGCCGGGGGGCCTCACGTCAGAACTATTTGAGCAAGATCTCTCTAACTCGTTTCCTGGCTATTACCGCAGGTTATAAGTATAAGATCGATGCTCAAGGTGTTCTGGAAAGGATAAGCTGTCGCTTTGTATACCCCCGCCGAGTCGGACCTGGTTGGTGAAGCTAGTAAAGGCACGCAGCTCGCCAACAGCTGGCTCCACAAATCGCTGACACCGTCTGCAAACGGAAATTTGATCAAAGGCTACTGTATTGTTGCCGGGTATTGAGAATGCTCCAGTAAAAAAGGTGAAACCAACGCCTTCTATACGAGGCCCGGAATGCATGAGAAGCGGTGGGAATGCTTAAAACGCATATCATGGATTGCATATGAAACCGCGTCGTGAGAGGGTCTGATAGTAGAGGAAAATTTCGGTGCATCAACATACTGTACTGCCCATGATCAAGTGGGACTCCGAGAGGAAGCCTAAGCAACCCCGTCGCTCAGCAGAAGTACATGGTCCTTGCCATGCGTTCGTGCGCATGCCGAAAGCCCGAGCCCTTCCGGAACTCGTTCCCGCTGCTCACAGAACTTGCTGCTCCAGCCGAATCGGCGGTCCCCGTTAAGACATCGGACAGGGAGAGCTGTTGGCTCAGTTGCGGGTCATAGTGGTATTTGGCGCGCGAGCACACCTTGTGCGCGTCTGGTTCGAAAGGTAGGGGGGGTGTTAGTCGTACATAGGAATGCTATGTTGGAGATAAAGTGGAAAGGTATTTACAGTAGACAGGGGCCGGGACGGAGATCGAGCGTGTGGAGCAAGCGTGGACATGGCAGAGGGCGAACGAGAGAGATTGGAGGCCATCGGGGCTGTAACACCATTCACGAGGTAGTCATGCATCAGAGCCGAGTCTAACACCGAGTCTGGAATGCGATGGAACAACATACGTGAAGTTGTTCTCGTCGAGGAGGACTGTGTAGTGCGCAGGTCTACTTGTGCCAAGTTGCCCGGCATGACCGTAGAGATAATAATCGAAGTAGATTGGGCTGACGACGCCAGAGTCGACGACCGTGCCCACAGGGCAGTTCCCGCTGCGGTCCGCGTCGGCCAAGGAGGCGGGGAAGAAGACAATCTTGTGGCCCCTGCCGACGATGACCAACGTGATAGTCGGGCTGAAGCCCAGTTTTGTGCATGCACCTGCGGTGCAGTAGAACGAATACCATCAAACTGGTGAGTGAGGGAAGCAAAGCGAGGCGTACTCCGGACGCAGGAAAGCTCTTCATTAATGGTGGTCGGGTATTCTCCTTCGGAGACGCCGTCTTGAGAAGGGGGGAGGACATAGGTCAGTTGGGTCTGTGATTCGCAAGAACGGAACCATTTACTGCGATAGAACAGAATGCGTTTGGGTAACTTTCCCATCGCGTCTCTGAACTGTTCGAAGATGTGCTGGTGACAGTCCATCAATTTATCATGGTTCTGAGGTTCTCAGCATCTAGGTTGGCCACAAACACGCACCATACACATGTCTTCAATATCCTCGATAAGCCCCCGCACGGATGACTGTACCCCGATTCTTGAAACATACTTCACCCCATTACTGTCAACGCTTCCAACGAGGGAAGTGAATGATGGGCGATCCGTAGCACCAGGTGGAGGATGACAAATGTCTGCACCTGGTGGGCAGAACGTGTATAGGCACAGATGGGTGTGCACTATCATGTGTGGCTTACCCATGACCATCGTTGGGTTTACAGGATCTGTGAGCCAGGAAACATCTTGCGGATCAGGTACAATATTAGTCCCTCCAAGCTTCACGTTAATTCTAAAATAGATGTCGGTAGGGCTACATGGAGGATTCTCCTGATGTACCTACTTCAGCGTAATATTTGCGTAGTATTGTGCCGTCGCACGGAAGCACTTGGATGCTTTCATACATTGGGTAGCGATGCCTGCCTGCGCGAGGGAAAACATCAGCCCTCTCAAAAATGCCACGATCGAAGGTGAATCACCGAGACATCACCAAAACTGACACACAGGAAATGTGGGCATCAAAATCAGTTACGACTGCTACAGATAATGGGAAATCACTGTTTAATGGCCATGTAGATATCAGTGGCGCTCTCCGGAAGGATTGCGACTATAAGCGCTGGCTCAGCCCTTGAAATCTGCTGGCATTCTACACATGCAGTGCGGAGTTGCTGTGATAAGGGTGAGCCATGAACAAGATAAGTGGGGAGTTACGGACGAGACTAATGTTTCCTTGGCCCGATTCCCATCTCACGAGTGCTGGCTGAGGGTTGATGGTAACCCCTACCAGGATTTAGTGCGGCAATTGGCAGCCGAACTCAGGCTTTCTCGAACTACCTACCAACTGCTTGGCAAGCGTTTACCAGCTCTGCAACAACCTCCCTCGCGACTTCTTGGTGGAAGACTTGCTGGCGCTCGTAAATAAGGACAACCCAATTTGGGACTTCGGCAGGTTTAAACAAGAGTTTGTTGATCCTTTTGAAATACGACACGTCACATGACACAAGTTCCATGTGCCGTTCCACGGTCGCTTCATTGAAGTATGAAAACTCATTTCGTCATCAGATAGAGGTAAAATTGCATACAACGTTGGGTTGCTTGGATGATGGGTTATATTTTAGCGTCGGCGGTTTGATGATTCGGGCTTCAATTTCCAGGAGTGTATCCGAAACGTTTATACCAAATTGGCGGACGTATTCCGATTGCCCATATTGCAGCACCTGGTGGCGCACGGTTAGTAGGCAGGGATTAGCGCCTTAGCCAGAACATACTCCTAAGCCATTGCAGATACTACTCATGCGTTCATGAGGGTGCACCATCGAGAATTCGGGTATGGATCTGATCTTGTCTTGCGGAATATCCTTGCGAACGAGCTGCCCTGGTGGAACCATGCAAAGTTCCAGAGGGATAATGGCGCCAGTTGAGAGCTACAGGGTGTCAGAACGCGCGAGAGGAATAGAACAAATTCTTTTTGTACAGACCTCCGCGCATATCACATCCGGAAACCGTAGGGGTATGTTCAAACGTTTCTGAAAGTAGTCAGCGACGGTCATAATCTGTCTATCTCCGGTCTCGAAATTCCGGTCTCGGGCACCCTCTCGAGTCAAGTTCTTGACGAGACGCAGTCGGTTGGGATCCTGCGTACGGGAAATAGCGACCTTTATTCCTGAAATAAATCGTTGGAGACGGCGGAACTCGCGGTAAGGAAGTCCATGTCGTGGGGCGAGCGCGTTTGGTGCCTCGGACATATTGAGGAACTCGAGGGCCAGATCGATCAACCTTCCAGACATGTACATAGCACCAGTCGAAATGTCGAGGTTGATTAGCATGCGATCAATTGTGGGTCGCACAGATTGTAAATATCCGCGCCATAAAGTAATCCCTGCGCCCAGGGTCATTGTTTCACGGTCTGTGAAAAAGGAGCGATTGTTTAGCGGGTATCTGAGACTGGATTCCATACGGATGACGATATTCAATGCCTGGTTGGAAATATTGATGATGAATCGGCCCTTTATGAGCACGAAGTGGGCCTACCATTCTCGCCCTCAGGTTCCATGTATCTGATCCACTGGCAAAGACTAAGTTATAATCGTCGCGACTTTGGAAATGCCTTGGAATTAATTGGATATTTATTAATTCAGCAGCATCAGACTAACACGCACTCCAGAAGAATTGAGGAGACATGCTTTAATCGAACCCTGAACGGCCTGAACTCCTGGGATCGAGTACCATCCTTGACCGGGAGGATCACAGGTATTACGTACTGTAAAACGAGAAACACGCTGGGTCGAAGGATGAGCGATTATTCAAAGCACCTACCTCGCAAACCCCAGATTCGAGTTCAAGATCGAATGACGTAAGAAGGTTCTTGCGTCCATCGTACGCCCCAGGTCGTGCCGCAAGGCGACCTTCGATCTGTGTCTGCAGGACATGGATGATCTGATGGTTTTGTGCAATTGACCGCCTCGCATCATCTGGGAGGATGACTATAAAAAAACAACGGTCAGTGGTCGGGAAGCCCTCAGAGTCCATGAGATCAAGATGCTATATATACGAACCGACTACGTTGCGTCGACGCAAAAAGATTGGTAAGTCACATGCTTCAGGAAAATCAACACGTGCCATCATAATGATGTACCGTGACTGGGTCGAACTTGACCTCGACATGGTTGCTATATACCTTGATCTTCTGCATCGCGAAAGTTCCTTGACGAGGAAGGCCCCGTTCCTGAAAGCCATCGGAAAGCATTGCTACCTTAACAGTGACCATCCCACTGTTGCTTTCATTGGCTGAAGGGCAGTCTAGAGGGGGCCCGGGAATGATTCGACTGTGAGATGCCGAATATCGTAAGATACTAGTAGGTAGATACAGACTATACAGCGCGTATTTTATCACCGGTTTAGGGCGTTGAAGATGACCCATTAGCGCCTCGGGTTGAAGGTCCCCCTGAATCCGAACAAGGTCGTCATCATGAACAAGGACCATGTCACACCCATTTGCCCGCTATATAGTCCCTGTAAGAGCGAGGGTAAATGGGTCACGATCTTAGCACTTACTTTCGTTACATGTTCTAACAAAATGTTAAGGGGATCCTGATACTTTGAAAGCTTAGATGAAGGACGATAAGAGCCAAGCTTAGTCTCTTACCTTTATTTCCAACTCAGAGGCCATTGATGTGAGTCCCTTATCTGACTCATCATCATCACTACCCCTCGGTAGAATCAGATTGGGTCCCGCCGCTCCTCTGAGCCGCCGAGGTAATATCCTAAGGACACGGGTCACACGGAAACCTCGTACAAGGACACATTGATTCTCCGGTAGGTTCTGACGAGTACACAAGATCATGTCGGGATTAGTTCAGAATCTTTCTCAGACCGACATACCTTCCCTTCTGGTCCCCAGCTCCGCATCCCTCCTCGAACGCTCCCAGGTGAGCAATTCCAAGTGATGTCTACGTCGCGACCATTGTCCACCTTAACACCGAGCGATGCCTGTCCATTTGCATGGCCCTCCAAGAACATAACATTGGCCCAAGATCTTGTGAGATGCAGCCCAGTAACTAAAATGATTTCTTCCATCTGTCCTATTCCAAGTCCAAGGCCCCGAACGAAGGCGAACCAGGAGTCGATATGACTGACTATCCACTTGCCAAAATCCCCCCGCGCTCGCGTGTCCTGTCGTCGGGCGGCTACCGGAAGATATAGCACTGCACCCCCTCGCCTCCCTGTGCACAAAAAAGAGACCTGCGGAGAGTCATCTGGCCTGAAAAAGCATCAGCGATGAGAATGTCAAACCTCGTAGCACAGTTACCCTGCGGCATGGATGTTTTCTCTTTCAGTCTCCGGGGTCACTCCGATCGAACAGTAATGGTCAGGCTTGAGTGTACCCTTGTCTACATGATTCAAAGTGTTAGGGATGAGTGGTTCATGGTGTTCTGGTAGGGGAATCCCGTGATGTGATGGGTGGTCTGCTGAGAGGAGAGCGTTGAAAAGACGGTGAAATTTCCCTTGACGTACATAGCCAACGTCGCCAATTTCTACAGAGTTATGGTCTTCTTCAGGATCTGGCTCCCACAATGCGTGTCCAAAAGCAGGGTAAGTGGTCGCAAGCCTCTCGCGAAAGATATTGTAGTGGGCCATACAATCACGATTAGCCTAGTAGTGGTGATCGGCAACTTATCAGTAATCTATCTGCATGGCTGGACCCGACAGATATTTCCGTTGTGAAACTCCGCAGCGCCATGACTCTAGCGACTTGGCTCCATTTCTATTCTCCTTGGACACTTCTTAGTTTTGATCTTCTACAGTATTTCCAATGATGGCCCAGTGTTCTCAAGGCTTGGATACCGACTGTTGTTGCCAAATTGCCTTTCCCTCAAACCAGATTTCTACTGGGGGTCTCGCTGTTCCTGCAGACAGTCCACCTTTGGCTCGGAACTTGCGCGAACCCAAAGACTCGGCGATCAGAGAAGTAACCAGCTTCAACCCCAGGCATCCACCTTCATAACATCACCGCTCGACACTTCTCATTGGGTTGACTCTATCTTTCACCTTTTGCCCTCTGCGCCTGTGAAACAAGAAACCATGTTGGCGTATTCTATCTATCCCGTACCTTCCCACCAAGTTATTTCGATCTAGAGTTACCCGATTCTCGGTACATCGATCGGGTTTCGTCGTGCGAATATACTGAATTGAGACATCTGCTCTTCCCCCTGCGTCGGTAGTTACGTCTTTCGTCAAATCCACTGTTACACTATCTGGAACTGCAGTCTTCTTAGCTCCACAACGATGTACGGTAGGTGCAACAGGGTGTACCTGTTATGTATGGGAGCCGAAGGACTCCGGGAGGAGCTCAGCTGCCTGGAACTACCATAATTCTCTAGTAGCAGCGAACGGACTATACAGCTTCTGCAACATCGACCCCTCCATCTGTATCCGCATCAATATCCAGCGGCATGAGTTCGTCGCGGGATGGGTTTCAACCCAAGTGCCGACCTTGGCACTACCAATGCGGGCAGTGGCGGCGTGTTCGACGTGAACGGGATGGAGATGGAATTTCAAGCTTGGCGGGTACGGTGTGCCGAGGGCGGACAAAGAAGCGGTGCTTCGGCATTCCCGTGTTTCTGTAGGATGGGCGGATTGGTATACGACTCGGATGATGATGTGTTCGGCCATGCCGCCTACGTTTGCGTGCGTGACACTTGCCAGCTACAACCTCTTTGACCTGGGTCAACTTTTTCACGGAGGGACTCTCTTATCATTAATGCCACCGATGCCACTGCCACCGCAGGGATCCAAGTGCCTTAAACTAGTACATGTCAAGGATTTCTCGGCCTTGTTACTACACACCTCGGTGATCTTCAAGTTGGGTGCAGGTGGGTAGGGGGCTCTAACCACTGGGGAACGATCACACGGGACGTATGAGTGATGGGTGGACCTTACTTTAATTTTGGTCTGTAGTATATGTGTGCGGGTTGTCCTGTCACGGTTCTTCTCATGTCAAATATCAATAGTCGTAGTCACGGATCACGCGTTCTCGTGTATCCTAGGTTCCTTCATCAATACTTCCCCTCTCGCTGATATGGTTGGCAAAAAACAATCTGATACATGTAATTGTATGAGTTGCTGCTCGCAACGTCCCTTCAACTTGCCCTACGAAACATTTACACAATCTGTATGCAGACATCAGAATTTGACAGCAATACAAGGCTACTTTACTGCTCGTGATAAGCGGTGCGATGAGCTTCTAAGTAGAAACCTAGTTGCAACAAAGGGCCACCACTCAACAAAAGTACATGGTCCTGGCCATGTTTTCATGTGTATGTTTGAAGCCCATCCGAAACTCGACGCCGACGCCGCCTGCAGAACTTCCTGGGCCCGCCTGACTGGTTGTCTCAGTGACGATGTCGGACATGAAAAGTTGTTGGCCCTGTTGAGGGTCGTAGTGGTTTTTGGCGCGGGAGCACACGTTGTGCGCATCTAATTTGTGGGGACGGAAGCGTCAACCGTCTGTACAAGCGCTATATCGAAGAGAAAAGGAAAAATATTCACAGTACACGGGGGCTGGGACAGATACAGACCGCGTGCAGCGGGCATACACGTGGCAAAGCGCAAACGACAGTGATTGAATACCGTCAGGTCTATAGTCCCATACACAATAAAGTGAGCGCGCGCCAGGGAAACACGATAGAACAACGTACGTGAAGTCGTTCTCATCAAAGAGAACATTGTAGTGTGCCGGCTTGCTCGTGCCGAGCAGGCCCGCGTGGCCATAGAGGTAATAATCAAATTCAATTGGACTAACAACTGCCGTGTCCACGACAGTGCCAGGAGGGCAATTCCCACTGCGGTCGGCGTCGGCGTCGGAGGTAGGAAAGAATACAACTTTATGGTCCTTGCCAACGACGATGAGTGTAATTTTGGGTTTGAAGCCCAATCTGTCGCATGCGGCTGTGGTGGGGTAGGAAGGCCGTCACTCGGAACGCAAGGGACAAAGATGAGGGAAAACCGAACGTACTTCGGACGCGGTCGAGCTCTTCGTCAAGGATAGCCCTGAATTCTCCTTCAGAGACCCCGTCTGCGAGATATAGGTAAGTTGGGACTCGGCTGGACGAGAATCGGAATCACAAACCGCGATAGAACAGAAGGCGCTTGGGAAACTTGCCCATCGCAGCCCTGTACTGCTCAAATACATGCTAGCGTCCACTCGGTCATGGCCCACCTTCGTGTCAATATGCAGCAAAAGTACGCACCACGCACATCTCCTCCATGTCGTCTATAAGCTCCCGGTGGGATGCCTGAACCCCAATTCTTGAAACATACTTCGCCCCATTGCTGTCAACACTTCCAACGACGGAGGTGAATGATGGGCGACCCTTAGCACCAGGAGGAGGGTGCGTGACATCCGCACCTGTGGGTGAAAGATGCGTGAGTCTACTTATGTACCATCTAGTGGGTCCTACCCATGATCATCGCCGGGTTTGCGGAATCGGTGAGGAACGATATATCTTGCGGCTCTGCTACGACGTTGGTCCCGCCGAGCTTCACATTGATTCTGATAGATGTCGGGTTGGTGGAATAGATGAATTGATCGCAATGCACCTACTTCAGCGTAATGTTCGCGTAATACTGCGCCCGTGCACGGAAGCACTTCGAAGACTTCATGCACTGCGTGGCGATGCCTGCCTGCGCGAAGACTTCAGCTTGTTGAGAGGAGAAGAGCCATGATGAAATGACAATTACCGAAACATCGCCAAAACTGACGCGAAAGGATCATGGTCATCAAAAAGGTCAGTTAGACTGAGACAGACAATCAGGCAATTACTGTTTAATGGCGGTGTATATATCAGCACCGCCCTCCGGAAGGACTGCGACTATAAGTGTTGGTGGGGCCCCTCGGATCCGCTGGCACTCCTCGCAAGCAGCGCGGAGTTGCTGGAATGGGGGTCAGCCATGAGGGAGATAAGCAGGGAGATGACGCACGCGACTAATACTTCCTTGACCAGATTCCCATCTCGTGAACGCGGGCTGGTGATTGATTGTGATGCCTACCAAGATTTAGAACGGCCGGTAACAGTGGAATTTGGTTGAACTGCCTTACCGACTGCTTCGCAAGCCTTCACCAACTCCGTGACCACCTGCCTTACGGCTTCTTGGCGGAAGCGATGCTGTCGCTCGTAAACGAGGACAACCCAATTTGGGACTTGGGCGGATTTAAACATTTTTTTATCGAGCCTGTGAAGGTGCGTGTTATCATACGACAAATCCGGGCTGGAACCACGTAACCCACATATTCCATGTACCGTTGCCCGGTTGCTTTATTGGGAGACATCAACTAATTTCGTCATTAAAGAGAGGTAAATAGTGCATACGACGGTGGGTTGCTTGGATGTTGGGTTGTATTTTAACATCGGGGCTTTGATGACTCGGGCCTCGAGATCAACGAGCGTATTCGATACGTTCATTCCGAATTGGTTAACGTATTGCGATTGCCCATATTGTAGGACCTGATGGTACAATTGATCAGCAGGCAGGCCACGGCCTGGCGCAATAGCCAAAACATACTCCTAAACTATCGCGGATACGCCTCATGCGTTCCCTGGGGCGCATCGTCGAGAACTCGAGGATAGAGCTGGTCTTGTCTTGGGGAATGTGCTTCCGAGCGAACTGGCCTGGTGGAACCTGGCAAAGTTCTAAAGGAATTACGGCGCGCGTTGAGAGCTACAGGGTGTGAGAACGTGCGAGAGGATAGGAAGAATATTGTACAGACCTCCACGCATATCAGATCCGGGAATTGGAGCGGTATGTTTAGCTCATTTTGATAATACTGCGCGACCGTCATAGTTTGTCCATCTCCGATCTCGAATGTTCGTTCTCGCGCACTCTCCCGAGTCACTTTTCTGACAAGACGCCGTCTATCGGGATCACGGTATGGCGTAATGATCTTGATCCCCGAGATAAACTGTTGGAGTCGCAGGCGTTCACGGTCGGGAAGTCCGTATCGTGGTGAAAGAGCATTTGGGGTCGACTGGTCAAGGAATTCGAGTGCCAGGTCGATCAGCCTCCCGGACTTGTACATAGCACCGGTCGAAATGTCGATGTTGAGAAGCATGCGATTGATTGCGGGTCGCAACGACTGGAAATAGCCACGCCATAAAACTATCCCTGCACCAATGGATCTTGTTTCTTGACTGGTAAAAAACGAATTTTTGTTTGAAGGGTATCTGAGACTTGGTTCCATACGAATGACGATATTCAATGCCTGACTTAAGATGTTAGACCGTCTTTAAACGAGGGGGGAATTGGCGCACCATTATCGCCGTCAAAACATCCTCATTGTGGCTTTGTTCGCCTCTCACAAAGCGCGGGAGGACTCTGGGAATCAAATGGGTATTCGTCAGTTTCGGAGGATTGGAATAACGCGTACTCCGGGTTAATTGATGCCGCGATAGTCAGACGAACTGTGAACTCAGCACCCATAGGTATCACAAACTGCAAAATGGGCAACATGTATAGTGGAAAGATAATTGACCGTGGCGACCGACGTACCTCTTGAGAACCAGACTCAAACCCGAGATCGATGGGGCTGAAGAAATTCTTGCGCCCATCGTAGACACCAGCGGAAAGAGGGCCTTGAACCTGTGTTTGCAAGGCGGTGATGATTTGAAAGTTTCGTTCAATTGACCGTCTCTCATCGTCCGGGAGAATGACTGTGGTGAACAACACTCAGCCATTACGCGCGGCCATTCACAAAGTCAAAGAACGACAAACACTGACCAACTGCATCGTGTTGGTTTACGATCAAGATTTTTAAGTTATCTTTGTGGGGGGAAGATAGATGCGTACCATCATAGTGGTAGATTGTTCGCTGGTTGAGCTCGACTTCAACGTGGTTGCTCCGCAGTATGATTCGTCGTCCTCTGTTCCCAGGTCCTGGGCGCCTGACACCGGTGGCTTCAACATGGTGCGCGGGAAGAGGGAGCCCGACACGGGGTACAGGAAGAGGGGGATTAACATGAGGCGCGGGAGGGGGGTCAACATGGAGCGCGGGAGGAGGGGGTTCAACATGAGGCGCGGGAAGAGGAGGCTCAACATGGGGCACAGGAATAGGAGGCTCGTCGGGGGGTGCGGGAAGAGGAGGTTCAACATGGGGCGCGGGAAGAGGGGGTGGGCTACCCGCACCGCGACCGCGCCCACGACCGCGGCCCCGGTTACCCCCGCCACGGGAAGCGCCACGGTCACCTCCGCCACGGGAAGTGCCACGGTCGCCGCGACCACGGCCAACACCACGGTCGCCGCGACCGCGACCATCTCCACGGAAGTCACCTCGCCCACCCCCACGCCCACCAGTGTTCCCACCGCGCCACCCACCTCGACCGCCACCACGCCCACCTCCACGTCCGCCGCCGCGGTCACCACCTCGTCCACCACGACCGCCACGACCGCCACGTCCACCATTGAGAGAGTCGGACATAATAGGGATATCAGTAAGGGGGCTGCGAAGGCACACGAAGACGAGCGCAAGTTTTGTATTCCCGAGAATTGGCCTGGCGGCAGCCGGGGGGACATCGGACCGTATCTTCAGTTCACATGAGCGATTCCTGCCTTCGCCATGATGTGATCCCCGTTCTGCGCAATAATACTGCGGAAGCCATGACGAGAGCTGTCCTAGGAATCGGTGCATCTTCTGAGAGTACAATAGCAGAATGGAGCACATACCATGTCGACACCCTTGAAAGGACGCAACTGCGGATAGATCATGCGCAATGTCATCAAGTGCTATGCCAATTTTGATGTGTATCTGTAGTTAGTATGTCCCCTTTTGGTTGGCTGGCTTCGTTTTCCGCAGCAACAGAAGAGACGATGTGGTCCGCTGTTCTTTCATGTCAGAAATGCGGATGGGCCTAGTATAGTCCTCCAAGGATGAGACCACCAGGCATGGCAATTCCTTGCATGGACGCGTTGAATCACAACCTGGAGACTCTTTCGTGACTCGGTATCATGTTGCGGGAGGCCAGATTTAGAGATTTTGGGGCGTTCAAATTGACAAGTAAGGCACGTCATCGGGGAAAGTGGACGCATCACAATCCACGACTCTGTTCAGACAGGCGCAAAGAAGATGCTGCGGGAATTCTGTAATAGGCTGAACTACTGGCGTGGAGGCTGGTGTCAGTCACAGCCTCGGGTGCTGGGACAAGAGGGCGTCAACGCAGGGCGGCGTCTTACCTCGGGGATTACCGGGTCTCCGCGCCTCGGGACCAGGTCACGCCGGGTGATCACGCCAGGTGCTCAGCATTCAGCGTTCAGCGCTTAGCCCCAATTCGCGACGCTCAACAGTTGGTATCATAACACGTAACACACAGCAATGGGAGAATGCTAATGGAAGTTCTAACGGGTGTTCGAGCGGTGGTTACACAGGGACCTATGTGTATTCCGGGGTTGGTGAGCACAACGTTGAAATCTCCGTCTTCATGTTACCATAGACCGCAAGATTGACCGCGCCGCAGTAAGTTATAGAAAGGCATAATCGATTCGAGTTTTTTCTACACATGAGAATGTGGCGTTATACGAGGTGCTGGGACCAAGGTCCTCAGCAGTTACACCATTGATCAAACCCCCTCCTCGGTGGCGGAACCGTCGTGACTCACGAGAGAAATTGCGAGTTTCCTATGAGGCTATGTCCCGCCGTGGTTTGTATGTGGGTGGCGAGTACCATAGGATAGCAAGATTCAGCTTCCGCGGCCCCTCCTCTCGCTATCTCTGTCTCTGGGAGGGTTTATGATGGCCGATAACGATCCTTGGCTATTCTACCCTACTATCCTGTCAGGACTTACGTGCTATGTATCTGGGGTGTATTGATATACGGAATGACAATCGAGAGTTAATAGTGGCAAGTTCCAGCCGCGATAGTGCGATAAGGATGTGTTCTCTACTCAGACATAGTGCCGATAAACGCGATAGTAATCTGTAGATTTTCGGGCCCTCGAGAAAGGAAAGGTATCGGGTAACTTAATGAAAGTATAACTAGAATAAGTCATCGGCGAGCGCGACACGATTTCTCACTTCGTGGTTGCCTATAGTCGATGTCTCTTACCAAGGGTGGTACAACACGCTATGGTAGTGGTTCTCTCTAAAGAAAGTATGGCATTAGGTGCGGCCTTTTGTGGTACACATTGTCGACGATGAGAGCATAATACAGTAGATATCACTGTGAGCAGGAGCAGATAAGCAGACACAAACCAGGCAATAAGATGACCAACGAACATCTGCAACCTGGCAGCAAGCCAAGCCCAGCGTTCATTGGACATCCAATCGTGCAGGGTCAGGTGTCGGCTTATCTGCTCCTGCTCATAATGATAAAATAAAGCATAAAAAACATACATAAAGATAGAAAAGGGAGAATATGAGGGTCCCATCCAAATGATTGGGTTGCATAGCATCATTCACTGCGGGAACGAGTTTATTTTGACATCTGATTTATGTAAGATTATCTGATGTAATGACAGTATTTTCTGAGGTTACACAACATGTCTATTTCTAATGATTCAAGTCTGAAGAGATCACAGAATGATATGATAATCACAGTCTGATTAGCCTCTGCCCAAAGCTAAGCTTATGGTCAGAATATTCATGCGCGAGATAATCAGACATTGGCTTATGGTCAGATTAATACACACTTGAGATTTACTGAAGATCTGATCAAACACAGATTATGATGTCATTATGGTCAGAAAAAACCTAGAATTGAAGCACAACGATCCTTGTATATGTGCGACCATATATTATCCCTCACCCTCCCTTCTCCCTCCTTCGCGCTCTCCATCATCAAACCACTATGTATAATGATCCTGCGACTCAAAGTGTTAAGGTCCAAGGGCCTTAAAGACGCGACGTGCGTGGGTGGGTTTGGCAACGACTGGGATTGCTTAGTGGGTTGTCCTCCTAAGGCAATGATCACGTGAGTAGCGCGGTACTGGTTGGCTACACAGTATAACAAGTAAGTCCCTGATGATAAGGGCGACTCCTGAGTGTTCTGATAGAGGTAGAAAGGGGAGAGCTTCAAGAGGGGATTGAAGCGACTGAAGGTTCGGGCTGTTTGACTCTGAGAGTCCTGAGTGGAAGTGTGACTGGCCTTAGGTGATCGTCACTACTCATACGATACAGCCTTTGTAAGTTGTGGGAACTGGCCCTAGTGATTGGTGATCAGATGACTGATAGTTCTATTGTGCTTATTGATCAAGCTGGAGTCGCTTACTGATCCTCGTAGTACCTTAGTCATAGCACATATCTGGCTTACTACATGGTGATTAGTCATACCTGTATCTTTAGTATAAAAGAGGCTCATTGCTGTCCCTAAGATGGCAAGTTGAATCTCCTGTCAATTCAACTCCCCTTCTTATCTCTTTCATATTACTACAAGTGGGCACTAGGATGTCACTCTAGTGTGGGAACCACTTCTCATATATCGACAACAACTTGGCACCAAGCTATCCACACGACATACCGCCAAGTTAGGACAGTCTATCTAAACCAACACTGAATCAGTGTTGCCCTCACTTTGTGGCAGTGACATTAGATTCAACTTTCTACATTCAAGACGGCTAGTAGCGTATACGACAGGCTCTTAACCAAAGAGCAGATACTCGAGACCAAACTAAATTCTCGTATCGCATACAAAGCACCCAATGCTACCAGAACCAGAACTTACCCCATCCAACTATTTTGCGATAACAACGACAAAGTCGTAAACAAACACGCCATCCCAGTTTGCCTGTACAACAGAATCTGGCATCAGATTACACACGACTCTAACACAGGACTGCCTCGACTATGGCAACCACTAACCAGCATTCACCTTTTCAACATTGAAGAAACCAAATTGGAACTACAACCCAAGGAGCAAAGTGACAGCTCGAACAGTAAACCAGCTGAAGAAGAAGAAGACTCGGACGACAAGTTAGCCAAACAAACTGGAGAACTCAACATCAATGCCCAAATCAGGGACGCAGGAATACCTAAAGAACTCACCCCACAGAGAAATACCGTCTCCCTTCCACAGCATACAAAGCTTTCACCCATTTCACCAAAACTATCAACCATGGCTACTTCCTCTATCACGATCCAACAGCCTGCAGATACTCAACCACTCACTCAAGGGGGAGGAGATGGCTCAAGCTCTAAAGGAAAAAGCTCTGGAAGTGGCACTATTGGAACAGGAAGTGCAACAACTACAACTGTTACTGGAACTGCAGCAAGCATTAATTCCAAACTCAAGGCCAGTCTTAGCCGCTACTCTACCCCTGGTGGAGGACAATCGGGACCACCCAGTGGAGGACCCCTGAGTGGAGGACCACCCTCAGGAGGATCTGGAGGTCTGGGTGGCAATCCACCCGGAGCACCAGGACCTCCCACACCATTACCCCCGGCCCAAGGAGGCCAACAACCTATTGCAAGAGCAGCTGATGTCAAATCTATGGGAGGACTGCTGCAAATCTTCACAGGAGACTGCCTTGTTGCAGACAACTTTATCAAAGAAGTAAAAGGATACCTTCGACTCAATCAAGACGTAGCTGGCTACAATTCCCCAATCAAGAAAGTTGCTCTGACTCTTACTCTCATGAAAGGACCACAAATTGCAGGATGGACTAGAGACATGGGAAACTGGTTGGATACCCTCAATCCCATCCTGGATAATATCCCCGATGTATGGGACCAATTCCTCTATGAATTCTCACAACAATTCCAAGACAGCCAACGAGAAAACAGAGCCAGGGGCGAAATAGAACACTGCACTATGAGATTCCCAGAAATCGATGACTACATTGCCAGATTCGAAGATCTGAGCCGTATCGCTGGCTATGATGCCAACAGTGGAGCAGTATTCCAACTTTTCACTAAAGGACTACCCGACGACATCCTTAAAGAAGTACTGACCTCCCCGACCCCAACTACATATATTGATCTCAAAGATAAAGCGATCTTGGCTACCCGATCCAAGGTACTGATCAACAACATACTCTGTGCCCACAACCCAAACAGAGGAATTGGAGGGTTCAATCGAGGAGTCTTTAATACGTTTCCGCGACCCAATAACCTCCAAAGGCCATGAATGTTCTTCAATCAAGGAAACTAGGGAAACCAAGGAGGATTCCTACAACAAGGCGGACCAGGATTCCGCCAAGGACCCCCTCAGACGCAGTACAACTTGACTAACGCACCTTGTTGGATGAACAATACAGCCGTACCAATGGATCTAGGACGCACTAGGGCTCCGAACTGGCGTTCAAACAACAGATGTTAAGGGCCAAGGACCCTAAGGTGCGACGTGCACGGGTTTGTATAATGGCGGCGGGACTTGTATGTCTAGGGATCGCAGGTAGCGAACACTGGCCCTAGGATGCTGCTGGGGTGGCTCGTTTGCATGTGTGCACAACGGCGATGACGATGTCGGGATACGCTAGTCCAGTAGAGGGCACAGCAATTACTGTGACCTACAGCCAGTCTTGAACAAGAGTTCTCTAGCGGACGGGTAGATGAAGAGTGTGCAAGTTGCTAACTGCGCCTAAGCAAAGTGCTTGGTAGAGCGGGAGGAACGATAAGGGGAGAGTCTCAACGACGTTTGAGACGACTTCGAGAAAAGCTGGGGAAGCTACAACACTTGGGATTAAACCAAGTCAGGCTTAAGGCCCAACTCTAAGAAAACATGAGGGTTTATATACATGTGAGGAGGCTGTATGACTAAGGCCTAATACGACGAGTACTTGTACTAGTAACGAGTCATAGCCCAAAAGATGGAGTCATATACTGCGGAACTGACTCACGCGTGAAGGTAACAAGAAAGGAGTCAGTATGAGTTGTAAAACGAGGCTATGAAGAAAGTATAGTAAGTGGGCCAAGAATCCGGAAGCGAGGCTGAGGTAAGCGAATAGAGACGAGTCAGGAGTAGAGATGGGGTCATGTGAGGTCAGGTGAGGGAGTATCAGGTGATGCGCAGGTGACTTGGGAGCAGGTGATGTAGAACAGGTGACCTTGAGGAGCAGGTGACTGGAATGGCATATGACTGGTCATGTGGGTGGTCAGGTGACTAGTCAGGTGATTGGTCATGTGATCGAGATGGATGGGTGGTTGGTCACATGATGGGAAAGGCTTAGTAAGCAGGTGGAAAATGAAAAAAAAATGCACCCTGCGTAAGCCCAAGAACGTAACAACAGAGGACGTACACAAGGAAATGCCACTGGTTTTGGACCAGCCCCTCGAAACAACACTACTGGGCCACCACCAGGAAACACCAACAATAACTGTTTCGGGTGTGGGCAAACAGGTCACTACACCAGAAACTGCCCACATCGTTGTTGTCAAGGACAAACCAAAGCGAACCTTATTGATTTCAATGAAGAATACGACAACTATGAAGGGTTTGAAACCCCAAACCGTGTCGACAATATCAAACAACAGCTTAATGCTATGTCCCTTGACGAAAAAGCAAAGCTTGCAGAGGAAATGGGAGTCTCAGAGGATTTTCCCACAGCTTGATTAGGTCAGCACTAATCAAGCAAAGTAGCAACGACAATGTGTATATATCGGCTTGAAAATCTATGACTGTTCGGATTTACACACACTTGATTGCAAAAAGAGCCGAAACAATAGCCCTAGTCGATTTGGGGGCAATGGAAAACTTCATGAATCTAAGCTATGCCAAATGGTTAAAACTCCCCATCAAGAATTTGGACAAACCTCATCAACTGTTCAATGTAGATGGGACTGAGAACAAAGCTGGAATGCTAAAACACTACACAGATATTGAAGTCCAAACAGGAACATCTAGAAATCAACTACGTTTCTTTCTATCGGATCTGGGAGAACACAAGGCCATTCTAGGGTACTCTTGGTTTGCCACCGTACAACCCAAAATTGATTGGAAATGAGGATGGATCGATTCATCACAACTTCCTATCATCCTCAGGGCCCCAAATGCAAAGAAAGCACGATTCCTACCCTGAACCATAAACATACCGCACCCTGTGTACCATGATCAATACTTCATCGGACGGGTAACAATCAATTCTGCAGTAAAAGAAGAGGATCCTGCCATACCAGCTGAATACATGCGACACCGGAAAGTGTTCAGCAAACATGAATCACATCGCCTTCCTCAACATACAATTTGGGATCATGCCATTGAGCTCTTGCCTGGAGCCCCCACAACCCTCCCTGGAAGGCTCCTGCCATTAACACAGTCAGAAATCGAGGAGGCAAGCCAGTTCATTCAAGAACATCTGGCAAGGAATATAATCAGACCTTCATGGAGCCTGTATGCTGCCAACTTCTTCTTTGTCAAAAAGAAAGATGGGAAGCTACGCCCAGTCCAAGACTACCGACCTCTTAACAAATGGACTAAACGGAATCGCAACATATCTCCCCTAATCCCTTCTGTCATTGACCGGTTGGCAGGGTGCACACTATTCACCAAGTTCGACATCCGATGGGGATACAACAACATCCGGATTAAACCTGGTGACGAATGGAAAGCTGCCTTCCTTACACCAGAGGGATTATTCGAACCTACCATTATGTTCTTTGGCCTCACCAATTCCCCTGCGACATTCCAGATGATGATGAACACAATATTCCGCCCGGACGTAGCGAAAGGAGACACATCTGTGTTCATGGATGACATTGCTATCCATACAAAAAAATACCTGAATGAAACCCATGAACAACACTTGGCTCGACACCGAAAACGTGTCCATGAAATATTGGATAAACTAGAAGCCAACAACCTCTACCTAAAACCCGAAAAATGTGCCTTTGAACAGGAAGAAATTGAATATCTTGGAGTAATTGTAGGGAAAGGACAACTTCACATGGACCCAAAGAAACTTACAGGAGTTGCAGACTACCTGGTCCCACTTAACCCTACAGACGTCCACGCATTCCTTGGACTATGCAGTTACTACCGCTACTCCATTCCACGATTCTCCGAAATTGCCCGACCCCTACTCAACCTCACAAAGAAATCTGAAAGTTGGCACTGGGATGAACCACAATTCAAAGCCTTCGAAACTCTCAAGTCCTGGCTATACGCAGCACTAGTGTTGCTGGGGCTCAAGCCGATGTTTTTGAGAAATCAGTGATAGAAAATCAAATCAAATAGTGAAAAATATGAAAATAAAGATGGAGATTTTTGAGAAATCAGTGATAGAAAATCAAATCAAATAGTGAAAAATATGAAAATAAAGATGGAGATAGATTAGTTCATAAGCCTGGGAGACACTTAAGACGACTTTGCGATCTGACCAGCCATTCA
>Ga0307510_10002096_pt1 | contig 22556 bp, 30 predicted proteins | sample 12_EM_MG_FD_207224 | JGI IMG/M metagenome (GOLD analysis project Ga0307510, IMG submission 207224) | Populus trichocarpa ectomycorrhiza microbial communities from riparian zone in the Pacific Northwest, United States - 12_EM | ecosystem: Host-associated > Plants > Roots > Unclassified | place...
ATATGACAGTATCCTTACGGTCGTTGACCGTCACAGCAAAGCCATCATTCTATCCCCCTGTCATAAGACCATCACGGCTGAGCAAACGAGCCAACTACTAGTAGACAACGTCTGGAAAAGAACAGGCATCCCCAAGGCGATCATTTCTGATTGAGGACCACAATTTGCTGCACAAGTAACACAAGAACTCTGGAGAAAGCTCGGAATCAAGCAGAAATTGTCCACCGCGTTTCACCCTCAAACTGACAGAGAGTCAGAACGAGTTAACCAAGTTATCGAGCAATACCTTCGTATCTGTGGAAACTTCCAACAAGACAATTGGACCACACTCCTCCCCATTATCGAATTCGCACACAATGCATGACCGCACCGCAGCACCCATAGATCACCCTTCGAAGTCTGGTACGGCTTCCAGCCAACCTTTAAACCACCCTTGCAACTACAGACCAGACTACAAAGTGTGGATGACCGCATCCAATACCTAGAGCAAATACGCAAAGAAGTCACTGCAGCACTCATGATTGCGGCTAAAGAAATGCGAAGCGGAGGACCTGAAGAACTATCCTACACGTTCCACAAAGATGACCTAGTACTCTTGGAAGCCACCAACCTACAAACGACACACCCTAAAGCGAAACTCGCTCCACGACGATATGGACCTTTCAAGGTCATATGGGCTTCACCCACGAATTGCAAATTGCAATTACCCAAGACCATGAGGGTTCACCCTGTATTCCACAACTCATTGTTGAAACCCTACCACAAAACACAAGCACATGGACCCAATTTCGAGTGACCCCCTCCAGAAATCATTGGAGGAGAAGAAGGACATTACGAAATCAACAAAGTCCTAGCAGCACGTCCCACAAGAAATCGCAAGAGCACACAGTACTTCGTCCACTGGAAAGGCTACACAGACGCAGACAACTCATGGATCCCAGCTGGAGAACTAACACACGCCAAAGAACTAGTCGCCGAATTCCACGCCCGTAATCGCCCTAAAGAGGGGATACGCATACGAGCCTTGCAGGCGCAAGGAGATCCTAAAGAGGGGATACTGTCGCGAGCGGTACTCGCGCCCCCCAGTCTCAGCTACAAACCCGTAACTCCAAGACCACGTGACCGTGGGAACATATCACATGACCCTACACGTGACTCATCACGTGACCCCTTCGCCACTTGTACATCATGTGACTTATCAGCACATGACCCTGGGAACCTATGACCCTGTGACCCTGGGAAGATAACACATGACCTATCAAGGAATTGGTCATCAACAATGTCACCTGACAAGACGCGCTTTGGACGCACATCTAACCCGTTGATCAACACGTGGCAGATCGTGGGAATGATCAACAAGACGCGTCCACTAAACAATCAACGAACACGCGACGCGACTCGATCAACGAGGACGCGACTCATTAGGGCTAGACCCTAATCGAGATGTATTATGTAATCCGCAGTTGCTGCGCATTGACTGCGCAGTCCCCCATTACCTGTAAACTTACCTACCCTAAACTGCACACAGACCACCCTGTATTAGTATATAAGACCTACGAATTTAGGTGAACAGTCCTTAGACTGTTCTCTTGTCAATCCCCACACTGGAGCCTTTCAAAGCTCCCTCATCGTCAGCAGCAACCCGCCCGTCGTCGTCCACAGTCTACTACGTCCCTCCTCTCTTAGCCTTCTGCCTCTTCCTCCTCAACATCTCCTTGCTGCTCCTTTGGATCAGTCACCTTCAACTCCGCGCCGTCGTCGAGTCTCGCTACCCATAAAGTAGTGAGTTCCCGACAGGTTGCAAAGGCCAATGCTAATGTGACAGCAAGCAGAAGTCCCGCAATTGACAAGTTGTCAAAATAAAAATTTCGAATTGTGGATTGTTGGGATTACCTTCAGGTACTGCAACACAACAGTGACAGTGATGATGAGGATTTGTACAAAAACTATTCCCTTTTCACTCAAATTCCTTTGGATTGTAGAGGTCAGTAGGTTGTTGAAAGATAAACTAGACAGAGGATCACCTTTGGGGGTTGTTTGTGTGACTTGAACAGTTCATCGACTTCTCTTGCTTCACACAAATTGCAGTTCTGCTTGAGAACCATGCGGATGCCTAGTATGAAAGTATGAGGGCAAGAGCGCTGATGATCCCAACTATGGCAAAGGTCATGCTGACACTGGCTTTGTTTGCAAAAAAGCCTTTGGAGGTGGTGCCTGTTGTTGGATTGGCAGATACAGTGGACATAGAACTGGTGGTGTTCAGAAGGAAGTTGGGCCCTGTGCTGGTACTGCCAAGGCCCATCATACTCCCTGGTTGGTAGGAATATGAACAGCCTGTCACTGAGTAGTTGGGGATGTTGGACTGTCACTTGGACATGGTATTGATTTGAGAGCTGACAAATAGTCAATAACAGGCAACAATGCAGAAAAGGGAATTGGGGCATATGAAGAAACATCCTGCAAAAGAGATGCTGGGGCATTCAAAGTTGTTGTGGGACCAGACATTGGCAAGGACTTGGAGTGGCAGGAGTGGCACATGGGGATGGTGTTGCAAGAGAAGCAGAGGGGGGAGTAGCGCTCACTCCATAGCAGCTTCCACCATATTGACCATTATCATGGTTGCTGCTGCTGGCATATTGAATGTTGTTGCAACTGCCACTGGCATTGTGACTGCCAGCATATTGACCATCATTGGGACTGCTGGTGTATTGGCTGTCACTGTGCCAGCTGCTGCTGCCATGACCAGTCAAGTACTTCTTGAACGATGAACCAGTTAAAAAGCGACACAAAAAGGAGCACCTCAGCAATACTTCTGATCTTTGCAATCAGCCAAGTCATTCAACTTCAGTTGCAGAGGCATGTTCTCTGAATCAGTACATAACACTACAAGTGGCCTTGTCAGTGAACATAAACAGTAAGACAGACAGAGGATGTACCCATCATGATATGCCTGTTGAAACTTTTTGGTCTGATAGCGATCACCAGATATGGACCAATCCCTTTGATAACCTCACTTCCACTGATGACTTGGACAAAGCAGTCCGTATAGCCAAGTAAATCCAAGCCAGAAGGATTCACATTCATTCGTGACCTGCAAGTGCTCTTACCATTATCAGGAGCACTATCGGGATCAAACTTGGCAAGTCGTCTTTCCCTGAGTGCAATACACTTGTGGTACGAAAGCTTCTTGATTGTGTCTGACTTGCCCATTGTACCAGATTTGTCGCACTGCACATTGTGACCAGAGAAAGATGCTGTCACATGGAATAATTTCACCGGGTTCAAATAGCATAACATCACCAACAACAACACTGTAGATGTCGATCATTTGTTCTTCACCATCATGGATGACCTTGATAACGTGTTCTTCTCTCTTCTCATTGAGCACCTTGAATTGCTTCTCCTTTTGCCAGTCGTTCAGTGACCCAACGAGAATGACAATCACAATGGCAACAAGGATGGTAACACCCTCAATCTGGGGGTTCTCCATCAGGGCGAGGTTGACCAAAATCCTGGAAGAGGCTGAGTAATAGAGATACTAAATAGGTAGAAAGTATTTGATGTACTAGAACTTTGTCCTTGAACACCAGCCACATTAATTGAAGTAAATGTTTGCTTGCACATTGAGGAACAATGTTCTGGCCAAAGATTCATTTCCAGTTTTCAATAGACACTTTGTACATGTCTTTGGAAGACTGAAAAGCAGTGGGAAGGCTCACAGCAGAGCCACCTGTAAGATTGGTTGTGCTCTGTAATCCCTGGGGCACATCAGCAGGGGATGTAGCCATTATGTCCAGTTTTCATGGATCCTTCTCAACTGCACAGGATTTGCTAAGATCTTGAGAAGTTGGTTCGGAGTGGGCTTGGTAGATGGTTGGGTTGATAGTAGGAATGAGAATGGATGGGAGGGCTTCTGCTTGGTGTGGTTGAGCCTCGATGAGACAAATGTCAATGGGGTCTATTGTAAGGACGCAGTAGTTCCTTAAGGTTATCAATGCCGCCTTTGTCTGTAAGGGGTGAGGGGACGGAAAGTCCTCATAAGGAGGGCTTTCTTTAGGGTTTGATGACGTAAGTTGAATTTAGATGCTTTTATGTAGACGTCGGTGGGACAATAGAAGTCCAAGTGTTGGTAATCAAAGTAGAATAAGGGGGTGCAGAAGTTGGATAACTTTGCAGAGAGATCCAATTGATAAGATGAGATTTGATCTGCCAGCCCAAGTTTCTTTGATAAGGTGTGATAAAAGACTGCTTTATTTGTTGTAAGTCAAGTCTGGGGCTTGACATCACAGAAGCCCCTTCCTTATATACTACCCTTGACATCACAGGTACAATTGGTCATCAATAACTGATGACATCACACAGAAGGCAGTATCGTACAGTAAAAGGCTATCAGACACCCTCAATCCTCTTCATATCATAAGGGTTTACATAACTGAGATGGTTGTCTCCGTAACATTGTACCAGTCCAAACAATGACAGTTCGTAACATCTATCCTGTGAAAACATTACCACTTGCAATGGAGAATGGGTAGTGATGAAAATCCGCACCCTCTTTCAAGCCAATGGTGTCTGGTGACTCTGGTCTATATATGGGAAGAATGCAAGCCAGCAAAAGGAACTACATTGTTGGAGAGGGCAGAGGACGGATGGCTTAGGTCGACTTCTAGTCGCAACTCAAGGCAAGTCGGCAATCAGCATTGGCTCAGTGTTGAGGGCCAAGGACCCTAAGGTGTGATGTGCATGGGTTTGTATAACAGTGGTGGGACTTGTCACGGTCAGACCACCATGTCAGATCAAGTCGGGGATCTTGGGGTTCGGGGATCTTGGACAAGATTACAAAGATGGTTTTCAGAGAGGGGTCATTCCCAAAGGGGAAATCGGTCATGTGAGGTGTCACATGACAAGGGGGATGACAAGCGAAGATTACACAAGTCAAGTGTGACTTGGAATCGAGCGAGACACTAGCATGTGATCTCGAGACGTAGAGATTAGAAGGCAATTAGCAGCAGGGCTGACTAATGCAGAGGGGATTGTTCGATTGAAGCTGCACATGTTCAAGAGTGAGAAGAGACTAGTCAATAGTCTGATTGCATGAATAGAACAAGCTTAAGAAAGCCATTCTATGCTACTTAGTACAGTATATATACATGTATAGAGGGAAGCTACTAGAAGATGGGAGAAGGCCACAGAAGGCCATGGAACAGAATGGACGCACATGGAAACATATGGAAGTCTCTGGAAAATGCAAGATCAGTCCATAGATAAGTATGTAAGCAATGGGCAAAGCAGCCCAGAGTTACAGACAGAAATGGGGAGACAAGACGAAATAGGAAGGAAAGAATTGGGTAAGCAGGGCAGTCTGTGACACTACCCCCTTGTTAACATCCTTTAGACGTCAACACAGTCATCTACGGCTGCGCAGTAGCCGCATTTGAAGTTGGGGTGAGTGGGGTACACCTTGCAATCTCCATACTCCAAGCACATGCTGTAAGGGTTCTTGCAATCTACCCCCATATGACCATGAAGGGAGCAATGGTGATACAAGCCAATGCAGTAACAGTTGTCGATGGTGTGATTCTGCTTACCACACCATATGTACTCTCTGGGATGGCGCGCGCGTTCTTCAGTAATGCAATTGCAAACAGAGGCGCAGATCTTCTTGACCCGCACTGTGGAAAAGGAAGGGGCGATGTGGAGGGAAGAGTTGATGTGATGCTGAAGGTGTCTGAGGGCATTAGCACTGGTGAGGTGGGCTGAACTCCGATATAAGGCCTGTCGTTCAACCTCTAGCGACTTATGCAGTTGGCCCATGCATTTTGCCAGCTTATTGCAGGCCTTCTTGTGGGACCAGAAATGTTGAACTTCCCCTGCCAATGTGGGATCATCTTCATGGAGAATGGCCCAGTTGACACCCCTAGTCAGTTCCAGGTTGGGGTGAAAGAGAAGCTTGTTGTGAGGTGAGAGTGGGGAAGCGCAAGAAGTCTGAGGGACAGCATGAAGGGGACAAGAGTGAACGGTGCAGTGGTGTCCATTCGTGGTCAGGAGCTCAGGGAAGGGGTTATGGAGGTCGTAATGAATGAAGGGGGCAACAACGTCTTCATCTCCAAGTGGAATGACAAAGAGATGATGTGTCCCATTGGCGTCAAAGTTATTCTGCCAGCCAGGTCCTGGATGGGTGCTTGGCTGGGGGTCAGTAGGGGATGGCACCTGATTCTCCTTGTCTTCCATCAGTTCTTTGATTTTCACGTCTTGGTCAGAGACCTGTCGATATAGGACCATGGCCAGCTCCTCATAGTCCATCGTGTCCCCCAGTGGATGGGACACCTGACGAATCGGGGTTATGTCAGCCAGAGGGACTTGAGGCGACAAGTGATGGAGTTGAGGGCCACACTCAATCCTGTTCTCCCATTCTTCTTCATTCTCGTATTGTTCTCTGTCCGCCATAATGATGAGCATTGAAGGATCAATAGGAGAAGATGGGGATACAGACAGGGGGCTGTTTGGGTACGAGGGGTCAACATAGTGCTCCAGTTCTGTGCCTGGGTACTGGAGAGTGGGAGAGGAAGGAATGGCAATGTTTGGTGTCAGAGGGCAAGGAGGGGGAATGTCAATGGGAAGGAGGGAGCAATTGGTGGGAAAGTGGCGATGGACTTCCTTGGTATCAGTCCCAAACATGATTGCAACATGCTCAAGCATCATCTGGTGGGGCCAGGCCGCTTCAGAGTCAGTGGGGCTGTCAGGAGGAGGAGAGGCAACAATGTAGGGAGTGCTGCCTGCATGATCATTGGTAGGGGATGAAGAGCAAGAGGGGATGAAGATAGCAGAAGAGGCATCAGACATGTTGTGGATTGTTGAGCAGACTTGGACAAGGTGACGGAGGGGTTGAGCAACTTCTTCTGTACTACAGAGGCTGAAAATGTACTGTTGGAAGTGTTCGTCATAGTTGTAAAAGATGGAGTAGGGAGACGCCAGTGTGAAAACAAGAGTGGGGGATGAGAATCGATTGGGGGTTGTTGAAGGTGTCTTTTATACAACTGGTTGTCCAGCCATAGTGGAGTTAGAAAGATAAAAGTCTGCTAACAAATCTGGGGCGTTGAGGTTCTTGTAATCAATCCACTGGTCATTGGAATAAGGGTACCCTTTCCAGTGCACAAGGTACTGGAGTTTACGTTTCTTGCCGAAACTGTTATGATCCACCCCAATTTTTCTCATCCTTGTCGGACCCCCTCCTTGTCACCCTATCCACACCTAAGCGACCATTACCATTGAACCCATCATCCCTACCAGACCTGCCACCGTTGCCACCCAGTAAACCATCCAAACCATCGTCACCCCTTGATCAGCCCCCAGTTGAGCCCCTCGTCCCTGTCCCCTGGAACATCCATCATCGGGAATACTCCTCAATGGAGATGTACCAAGAGCCACCCCCAGTAGAGAACCCACTGGAAGACTCAGACAGTCCCATGGAGGACGCGCCACCCTTAGAGCCAGAACCATTCATTCCATATGAACCTGATGTCCCTGGAGGCAACACGCACACCTTGTCCCCAGAAGAGTCCCCCGTCATACCATGGCAAGAGTACCTTGCCCCGAATAGTCCTGTGTCCCGCAAGCACTCCCTGTCACCTACAAGTCCCTCCTCAGCACCCATACGCCAACGCACCAGTAGAGAAGGCAGTTACCACTCAATCACACCTACTGCCTCATCACCCATAGTTGGCACCTCGCCCCAGAGTCAGGGCTACCAGTTGACCTCTCCCAGAGGATCTACAGACAATCCCTCATCCACGCAGAGCTCTACAGACGACACAGATAGTGACATGGCCCTTAATTGGGTCACCATCAATATGGACTACCTTAAAGGGTAGTTGCTTACACTAGATGCCCATTAAACCAGAATGGGCACGCAGAGATCAGATCTCCTTGGATCAACTTCAAACCTCATGGTCATCATTGCATCATGACGACGCTTCTCTTCTTGGAATGACCCGCTGCTATTGTTCGACCCTTAAGGATGGATTAGGCAACTTGTCAATCTGTCATTCGCTCTCACTCATTCTCTATTGTTCGACTCATACAGACCACAGCACTTATCCGTGGACCTTCATACGTTACAGACAGGCCCCTCTTGACCAGAACTACCTACCTTAGTGATAGTAACATGTGCACCCACCTGCCTGTATATAAGCGCCCTGTATTTCGACAGTCAAGCCCTAAGCTTGACTTGATTCTCAATATCAACATTCTTGAAAGCTCCCCAAGTGCCTCTCCTTTCCTCATTTCTTATATAAGCCTCTCAGAGTCGTCTCTAGCAATACTAGAGACTTCTACCTCTTCAAGTACTCGCCACTAGTTCAACTCTTAGTACAAGTCGTACTATCAAGGCCTGTTGAAGCCTTAACAGAAATGCCATGCTTCTAGAATGTTCTTGATCTTATACTCTTCTTTGCTATCAATGATCAGTGGGGGGTGTGTATAGGGTGTGCCATATTGCTCCGTCTCCTTATATGGAAGGAGGAGATCCATGTGAAACACATTGTGGATTTTCATTGATGTGGGGAGATCAAGACGCATTGCAATGGGGCTTATCTTCTGTAAGACTTTGAAGGGTCCATATTGCTTCGGGGAAAGCTTGCGATTACCGGCGATAGAGAGATTGCAACCTTCTAGCCAGACCTGGTCACCTTCTTTAATCTCCATCAGTTTCTTGTTGTCCTTACAGCTTTGTACGTTCTGTAGAAGTTTCTGAGCCGATTGTCTAGACTCTTCCAGGAGGCATAGGCATGTTTCCGCAGCAGGCACTGATCCTTCTAAGTGTTTCAGAATCACTTGTGGCTTGATTCCAATCAGAAGTTCGTGCAGAGATTTACATGCTACATCGTGTTTCCAAGAGTTGTGCACGAACTCTGCTACTGGAAGAAGTTGACTCCAGGCGGAAGGCTTCCCAGAAGTCCAAGGTTGCAAGTACTGTTCGATCCATGTGTTCATATGTTCTGTCTGTCCATCAGTACAAGGGTGAAAGGCAGTGGATAGATTCTGTTGAATCCCTAACACTTTACACATCTCCTTTGCAAATGCAGAGGTGAACCAGGGGTTGTGGTCCAAGATGATCCACTTGGGCAGTCCGAACCAGGGTACAAGGTGTTTCAGATACTCGAGGGCTATGCCTGTCCCATCGATCGTTTTTGTACATGGAATGAATTTAGCTGCTTTAGAACAGCCTTGATCCACAATCATGAGAATGGAGTCAAAGCCTTGTGATTTGGGGAGGTCCATAATCAGGTCCATTGATACATATTGGAAAGGCCCTTCTTCAACAGGTGTATCAAAACATTGTAAGGGTGCTTTTGATCGATGTACATTGGTTTTGGATTCTTGACAGCATGCACACCCCTTTACGTATTGTTCTACAAATTCTCAGAGTCTAGGGCCTTTGTATTGTTCCCGGACCAGTTCCCAAGTATTCAAAATACTGGGATGTCCTGTGGCAGGGGAGTCATGAAGGGTCTGAAGGATGTCACGTCGGAGGTCTGGATTGTTGTTGAGAAAAACTTTGTGTACCTCAATAGGATTTGTCGGCACGAGGAGGTGGTCAGGGAGCAGAATGTGGGGTTTGTTGGAATCCACCCCCTTGTTAAGGTCTTTCCTTCATGACAACAAATCAGCCACGGTGTTTGTTGAACCAGGAATGTGTTCTAGGGTGTAGTCGAAGTCCTGGAGGAATTCGATCCACCAAGCCTGATGGCCTGTGAATTTTCTGGGATCATGGAAATACTGGAGGTTCTTGTGATCAGTGCAAACACAAATCGCATGTGTGGCACCGAGGAACAGAGGGTGACCACACTTGAAGCCAAAGATCATGGCAGCAAGTTCCTTATCATGAGCATCGTAATTCTTCTCTGCCAGAAGGAGGCTCCTGGAATGAAAGGCGATAGGATGGATGCCGTCTTCAAACTCTTGTGCAATGACCACTCTGAGGGTGTAGCCAGATGTGTCAGTCTCCATGACAAATTGTTTGGACCAATCAGGAGTGTGAAGAACTGGGTAGTTGCTGCAGACTTCTTTGAGGCAAAGAAAGGTGGCATCGTGCTCAGGGGACCAAATGAATTGTTCATTCTTGCAAGTGAGGTCATTAAGGGGGTGCGCGATGTCAGAGAAATTCTTGATAAACACTCTATAGAAGTTACAGAAACCTAAGAAGCTTCACACGTCCTTGATGGTTTGAGGAGTGGGCCATTCTGAGATTTCCTGGACTTTAACAGGGTCCATCTTGACTGAGCCATTGCCAATGAGCACTCCAAGGTATTCAACTTTGCGTTGATGGAACTTGCACTTCTCAGGTTTGAGGAATAGGTCGAATTTCTCAAGTTTGTCCAAGATGTGATTGACACGGAGTTCATGGAGGACTTCATCATCTTCAGTGGCAATGATCATATCGTCCATATAGATGCGTAGCCATCCTTGTGCAACTTCTTCTTGGAAGATGTTGTCCATCATTGTCTGAAAGGTGGCTGGAGAATTGGTGAGACCAAAGAACATTACTGTAGGTTCAAAAAGGCCTTCGCTGGTTTTGAAGGCAGCTTTGTACTCGTTGCCTTCCTTGATGCAAATGTTGTTGTATCCCCAGCGAATATCGAATTTCAAGAAGAGGCGTTTCTCTGCAAGGTTGTAGATCAATTCAGAGATTAGTGGAAGTGGATATTTATTAGGAATTATCCACTTGTTCAGGTTCCTGTAGTCTTGTACAGGACGGAATTTGCCATCTTTCTTGTGAATGAGGAAGAAATCACTGGTGTAAGGAGATTTTGAATGACAGATCCGTTGAAGGCGTAGGTTTTGAGAGAGGAATTCGTGTTGTTCTTCTTTCTCCTTGGGAGATAGGGGATAGACACGACAGTTAATAGAGGTAGGAGTGTCGTCCTTTAGTTCTATAGCATGATCCCAGGGGCATTGATCTGGGAAACGTTCAGAGGCTTCTTCTGAGAAAACCTTGCCATGACGGTGATACTGTTTGGGGACTATTTCCTGCCAAGTGCGCTTCTTCTTGTCAGTGGCTGCTTCGGCAAGCTGTTGTGCCACCATAGTTTTGGCAACCCTAGTCTGAAGCCAGATTTCATCACCTTCTTCCCAACCCAGTATGTATTGCACCCATGCTGGGGTCGAGTCTTGATGTTTAGATCCTTTGAGGGGAGGTTGCCAAGTATTGGCATTTATAGAGGAGATTGTAGTGAATCCTTCAATACAACCACCACTCCAATCTACATTGGGATTAGATGCTTCAAAGAATGGGTAGCCTAGAATGAAGTCGTCGCAACCAATGTTTGCAACAAAGAAGGCATGGGAGGCTTTTTGACCATTGTTATTGACTAGAAGGTCAACAGCTTCTAGAATTTCACCAGATTTATTGGGAGTGCTGTCGACGTTTTGGACTTTTCAAGGTTTGACAAGTTTTCTGGTTGTTAGTTTGAGGCATTCTACAGCACGTGGGTGAATAAAACATTCTGTGGCACCACAGTCAAGTAGCACCTTTTGATTGACTCATTTCATTTTGGTTCATAGCTGAAAGGGGCCTTGAATTGCATGATTTCGAGCTATATACATAGAACCAGAACTATTTAGAACTGCCCAAGTAAGAGCTGTAGTACTCAGGTGCCAAGAAAATCCATATCTTCTCCTAGGGAGCGCATTTCATCCATGAATGCTCCACAGTCTTCCTCAGTTAAGCAAGCCACTTGCGCAGTGAGGGACATAGTTGGGGTGAAAGAAGAGTTATCACTGGACGTGGTCAATTGATTGTCTTCTATTTGGACAGTGTGAGCGTGAGCAGGTTTATTGGGACAGTCATGCGCAAGGTGACCCTGTTTCCCACAGTGGAAGCATCGACCAGTGCGGCAGTATTCTTCCTTCTCCTTTTTGGTTGTAGCTTTGCAGACTACGGAAGTATCCATAGCATCATTGTTTCAAGGAGGAAGACGTGGGCGAGGGGGTTGCGCGCAGTTTCCTTGACCGTGCCAATTCTGATTGTTGGGGTTTGAGTTCCCTCCAGGACAATGCCAGACCCATCCAGAGTTCTGCTTTTGTTGGGGGTTCTGTCCAGCGCTTTGAGTAGGATTGCAAGTTCTGTACTCAGAGTGTAGCGCTTTCTTTTTCAGGTAAATTACCTGTTGTCATTGAGTGGCTGCCCTCCACTGTTTGTAGGTATCAGGGTTTTCCATTGCGAGGCAAGCATCTGCCAGGGGTCTGGGAAGTCCCTGGGCGAAAGTTTATAAGTTGGAAGGATCATCAGGATTGAGCTCTGTATGATTGCCCAATGTCTTGAACACTGCTAAGTATTCATTGAGGTTGTCCCCAGTCATCCTTAGTTTTCCAAGTTGATCTTGGGCTCTCTCTCTCTCTGCGTAGTTGGTAAAGGATACCTTAAATTTGTTCTCCATTATTTTCCAGGGATTGGAGAAGTTGTTGATAAGGCTAGGGTCATTTTATATTTCTTCAAGCCAGTTAAAGGCCATGTCAACCCATCCATTGACCTTTTCTCCATCAAGGAGAGACATGAAGTAGATGCACTTGGAGATGGGGTCTTTGGCGATATCAGCTTTGTGATTCATGAGCATGAACCGATTAAATTGGTTTAGGAATCGCCTGGTCTTGGATTGATTGCCTTCAAACTTGTCTGGGTGAATACCTTCCAGACGACATCCTTTATCATTTGTCCTTTCAGGTTTGTCAAGGAGGTCTTCAAACCTGAAGGGGTCATCTCCTGTTCCTTGAGGACAACGTGGGGGATGTTATGATCCACCCCAATTTTTCTCATCCTCATCAAACCCCCTCCTCATCACCCTATCCATGCCTAAGCGACCATTACCATTGAACCCATCATCCCTACCAGACCTGCCACCGCTACTGCCCAGTGAACCATCCAAACCATTGTCACCCCTTGATCAGCCCCCAGTCAAGCCCCTTGTCCCCATCCCCTAGAACATCCATCATCAGAACTACTCCTCAATAGAGATGTACCAAGAGCCACCCCCAGTAGAGAACCCACTGGAAGACCCAGACAGTCCCATGGAGGACACACCACCTATAAAGCTAGAACCAACTCAGTACTTGAATACTGAAGATGGCACGGTTACTATTCCCTCAGGAGAATCCCCTATCAGAACCTAGAGGGAATACCATGAGGAACCCCCTTCTCCTGTGTCCCGCAAGCATTCCCTGTCACCTACAAGTCCCTCCTCAGCACCCATACACCAACATACCAGTAGAGAAGGCAGCTACCAGTCAATCACGCCTGCTGCCTCGTCGCCCATAGCTGGCACCTCGCCCCAGAATCAGGGCTACCAGTCGACCTCTCCTGGAGGATCTGCAGACAATCTCTCATCCATGCAGAGCTCTGCAGACAACGCAGATAACGACATGGCCCTCAATTGGGTCACCATCAATACGGACTACCTTAAAGGGTAGTTGCTTACACTAGACGCCCATTAGACCAGAATGGGCACACAGAGATCAGATCTCCTTGGATCAGCCTCAAACCTCATGGTCGTCATTGCATCATGACGACGCTTCTCTTCTTGGAATGACCCACTGCCATTGTTCAACCCTTAAGGATGGATTAGGCAACTTGTCAATCTGTCATTCACTCTCACTCATTCTCTATTGTTTGACTCATACAGACCGCAGCACTTGTCCGCGGATTACCATACGATACAGACAGCCCCCTCTTGACCAGACGTACCTACTCTAGTGACCATGGCCCGTGCGCGGTCGTGCCTGTATATAAGCGCCCTGTATTTCGACAGTCAAGCCCTAAGCTTGACTTGATTCTCAATATCAATGTTCTTGAAAGCTCCCCAAGTGCCTCCCCTTTCCCTCATCTCTTACATAAGCCATTCAGAGTCGTCTCTAGCAACACTAGAGACTTCTACTCCTTCAAAGTACTCACCACCAGTTCACTCTTAGTACAAGTTGTACTATCAAGGCCTGTTGAAGCCTTAACAGGGGAGGCCTGGATGGTTGACAAGCTGTCTGTGAAGATCTCATCCTCCAGGATCCGAAGCTGGCAAAGGACTTTTGCTCTGGTTGCTCCTCTGGTTCTGGGGTGCTGCTTCAACTGGTGTTGTTACTGGGTGGTGCTTCCCTGACGTCAGGGTTAGTTTCATGGAATACATCTCTGTCATGTGGTGTAACCATTGAAGTGTCAAGTGGGGGGAGTCGTATAGGGGACGCTGCTCTAGATGGAGCATATGTGATTGGTTCTCCAGTTAATTGAAGTTGGTTATAGTTGATTCCCTTTAGGGGAGAGTCTTTCATCTGAAGACTTGGTCAAGCTAAGCGGAAGCATTCGTATTTATTTCCTGCTTGGAGACAGACTTCAAACCAGACTCCATAGATGTTAGAGAGTGCGAGGAGAGCTCCTTTAAACAAGCATAGTAAGCAGTGAACGGTGCTTTCTTGTTAACTTCTTTGCCATCAATGATGACTGCGATAGATTGCCCTCCGACCAAATGGCAGACTCTTGCAGTGAACTCAGCAGGTATGGTGTCTTTCTCTTCTGGAATTGTTTCGAATGGGAGGTTGAGTACTGCAAGTGATTCTTCAGTTGGTTGGTTGATTGTGCAAACACACCAGTTGGTGGGAATGCCTAGACCCTCAGGGGTCTTCTGTTTTTCCTTTGATCCAGAGGGAGTCAAAGTCATTGTTGGTTTGTAGAAAGGAAGCTTGTTCTAATGTCATGGTCAGACCACCATGTCAGATTGAGTTGGGGATCTCAGGGTTCAGGGATCTCAGACAAGATTACAAAGATGGTTTTCAGAGAGGGGTCATTCCCAAAGGGGAAATCAGTCACGTGAGGCGTCACGTGACAAGGGGGATGACAAGCAAAGATTACACAAGTCAAGCATGACTTGGAATCAAGCGAGACACTAGCACATGATCTTGAGACGTAGAGATTAGAAGGCAATTAGCAGCAGGGCTGACTAATACAGAGGGGATTGTTCGATTGAAGCTGCACATGTTCAAGAGTGAGAAGAGACTAGTCAATAGTCTGATTGCATAAATATAACAAGCTTAAGAAAGCCGTTCTATGCTACTTAGTACAGTATATATACATGTACAGAGGGAAGCTACTAGAAGATGGGAGAAGGCCACAGAAGGCCATGGAACAGAATGGATGCACATGGAAACATATGGAAGTCTCTGGAAAATGCAAGATCAGTCCATAGATAAGTATGTAAGTGATGGGCAAAGCGGCCTGGAGTCACAGACGGAAATGGGGAGACAAGACAAAATAGGAAGGAAAGAATTGGGTAAGCAGGGCAGTCCGTGACAGGACTTGTACTTCAAGGGATTGCAGGTAGTGAACACTGGCCCTTGGATGTGCTGGTATGACGGGTCTGCATGCATGCAAGACACTAGTAGTGATAATGAAAGATGTAGAGCAGAGTCTTGACGATGTTTGAGACGACTTAGAAGGGATGCAGACAAAAACTGAAGGCACTGTGGAAGCTACAACACTTGGGATTAAACCAAGTCAGGCTTAAGGCCCAACTCTAGGATATAAGGTCAACTTATATACATCTGGGCAGCTGCCATGACTCAAGCCTAATACTACTAGTACCCGTACTAGTAAGGAGTCATTGTACAAAGTATGGAGTCATTCCAAGCCAAACTGACTCACATGTGAGTCCTAGGATATGTGCTACTAGGTTGGAGTCAGTATGAGTCATGTGCACAGCCAAAGGGAATCACATGGTAAGAATGATAGGTAAGCAGTCAGGTGATAAGGTCATGTGATGGGAAAGGGGTTGGAACAAGTCATGTGATGGGAAAGTATTAGTAAGCAAGTGAAAAATGAAAATTAGAGCCTCAAGAACATAACACTCAGTTAGTGGAGGTGTCATAAGCAACTTGCTCCGGCCCAGAAGCTGACTTCTAACTGAGTTGCAGCAACACTAGTGAGTTGGCAGTAGGCAATAGCAAGGGTTGGGGTAACCCTCGCGGGACGTGGGGACGGGTACGCGCGGGACCGGGTACTGGTCAGGATTCTGCTACCTGTCAGCTTTAAAACAAGCCCTAGAACGTCCAAATTGGACCAGAATTGAATGAGTTATGCTTAAAACAAGTGTTATATACTGTTTTAACCATATCTTGCTTAAATCTTGTCCAATTTGGATGTTCTAGGGCTCATTTTGACGGGATTTTACCCACCCAGACAGGAAAAAACCCGGCCAGGTGCGGGTACGGGGCAGGCGCTAGGTAGCCGTGGGACTACCCCTGCTGTTCCCTAGTTGGCAGTGGTGGGAGCAACATGAGGGGATCTTTGGGAATGCAGCAGACTGAATGGTATTCTTCAGGCAGTGTTGTGGGAACAGGTCAGACCTTCTTGTCGACTTGCTTGTATTTGAGGATAAGGATGGCAGGATCAGTGGGCAGAGGTGATGGAAATTTGTGCGGTGTGATGACTTGTTCTAGGCACAAGGGAGGAGAAGCAAGGTTGATAACAGAGAGAATTTTGACTGCCATTGTGCGTCTGATGCACAGCTGTGTGGGGACATACACTCTGCATGCAATGTTAGTGGTGTCATACACCAAGACCTTGACTTCACCACTTGGAAGGTCCTCAATCCAACAGAGTGCAGTTCATCCAAAAGGCTGGCCTAAGAGAATCTCAAAAGACACATGCTCAACAATGTGTGCATGGATTTTGAGCAACATGTTGCCAACCTGTAGTGTAAGGTTCTCAGCGCATCCTACCATCCAGTTTGTAGCACCATTGGCTCCTTCCATTTCAATGAGCTGCTGAAAATTGATGCAAGCTCCAAGCAATTGCACAAGGTTGTATTATATGACATTAATCTGTAACCCAGTATCAAGGATGGCTGGGATCTTGATGCTGCCATTAACAAGGATGTCAATCTCTTGTAGCAGAAGGCAGAAGGCAGGAGGTTGATTGTTGATGAGTGAGTGTAATTCCAAACCATTGGGAGTGTTGTCATACATGGTTGTTTGATGTGAAGCCGGAGCTTGTGAATCTCCTGTGGCCACTACCTTGTATTCATTAGTCTCCACATGTTGCACCTTAAGCTTCTTGGCCAGGTTTTTGCAAATTGCAGGGCTGGCTGCCAAGACATGAGTAGGCGTGGTGAGCAAGAGTTTGCCCTTTATGAGGTATTCTTCTAGCTCCATGGTGAGCTGTTAGTCTTCTGCATTGGATTGATACCAGTATTGGGTGTTGGGCCAAGTACTGCCAGAGCTGGTACTTGGTGCTTGAGTTGGTGGAGGAGGTGCTGAGAGTTCAGGGGCTTTGCTTGCTTTGTCCACTTGCTTCTTCTTGGTAGCAAATACCTTGAAAATGTTGTGTGAGAACTCTTCTTCTTCATCCATGGTGATGCTATCCTTGACTTGTAGGACATGGGACTTGACAACTTCTTTGATCTGGCTGGTGGAAGTATTGCTGGGGTTGAAGTGAGGTGGCATGTCTCAAGTGAAGACAGCATATGACTGGGCTGGCACCACAGCAGGAGCGATCTGTGAGTTTAGCCATGTATCGATACTTGCCTTCAGTCCTCTCCTGGAGCCATCAAATGGGACTGGTTGACCATTCAGCAAATGAATGCAGTCATTGACAGTGGAGGCATGTCCCATTTTGACATATTTGCCTGCAATAGTGCAATCACAGACTCAGTGGTTTTCAGCACAGCAAAACGCACATCTCTCAGGACACAGTCCAAAGTAGAAGAAGGAGGCGGTGGTGCCAGTGCTTGCAGCAGGTGTGGATGGTGTAGGTGCTGGTGCTGTGGTAGGTGCGCTCCATGGCTGCAACGTGGGAGGCTGTGGGGCTGTGGGCTGATACAAGTAAGTTATGGCAGGGGAGCTGGTTCTGTACTCCAGTTTGGGAATGCTGAACATGGCTTCAGGGAAGCGCTTTGCGCATTGCACAAACAGAATAGCATAACTCTTTTCCTGTACCAAGAGATCATAAAGCCGCCCAATCATATCCTCCAACTCCTTGTCATCATGCTGATTGTCCTTTAATTGTACAGTTCTTGTTTTGACACATGGCAACAAGTGTTGGTGCCCCCAGCTTGACTGTTGTTCTTGGTTGCTTGACAGAGCCTCTTTGTCTTCTGACTCTTAACCTTTGAAGGAGGTTTTGCATGCCCATCCGCACCTGGAAGCACATCTGTCGCATTTAGTTTCTTGTTGGTCACATGTGCTATGCTCCGTCCTTTGTTCTTGTGCACAGTCAGACTTGTTTCGTTGTGGGGGCAGCTCCTGGTAAAGAAAGTTATCATCACCTGAAAATATAGCTCTTGCTATCTTGAGAACTTCCTTGATGCTGAAAGCTTGTCCTTTTGGCTTGTCTGGATGCTTGGCAATAAGGTGTTTGTGCAACTCTTGTTGATCTTCTGGGTGGAATCCATGCCAAAATATGGCATTGTACTCACCCTTGGTTATGCATCCCAATTTGAGAAGGGTGTTGCCAAGTGAGTTGAATTTGCATTGATAGTTGATAATGTTGGTCTTATCACTCATGCACTTCTGAGCATACTTGTTCATGAAGTCTAGCAGTTTCTGTTTTGAAAACTGGCCTTTGGTGGTGGGGTTGATGTATTCTTTGCATAACTCATTGTGGAAGTCATCTCAGTTGCGGTCAATATATCCTGGAAGTGCTTGCCAGATGTGGCACTGAGAGCAATCAATGTACCAAATAACTGTTTCCACCTTTTGTGGGCTGGTGAGACCACACTTATCTGCTAGCTCCTCATATTCATCTAAGAAGTCCTCAATGGGGTGTTTGACTTCTCCTGAGTAAAATGGTGCAAGCTTGGATTGCTTGGAAGGCATGGCAGCAATGCCTTGAGAAGAGGCATAGACTACTGCCTGTGGGGCTTGGGGAATGGGTTGAAGTGGTGGAGGCAGTAGGGCTCTTGTGAATTGTGGCTGTGGCGGGGGTCTAGCACATGGGCATTGTCTCAGAGGCTGGGGTGGTACTTGATAGGGGTGTGGTGGGAGTGGTGGTGGGAGTTGCTCAAGTTGCTTGTCATCAGAGTCCAACAATTCATCACTGCTTAAGAGTGTGTGTCACCACAGCATGTTGTTGTTTTTGGGTGTGGGAGGTGACAGTGGTGGCAGGCGAATGCCAAGGGTTCCTGGTACATCAAAATCTATCACGGGCAATGGAGGGTCAGTTGCATAGCATGGAGGCAGAATAAAAAGGATAGGAGTTGATGGGGTGCTATCTGATGCAAGCAGGAGACTCAGGGGTAATTTGGAAGTGTTGGGCACAGGTGAGCTGAGATGAAGGGCTTGAGCAATGTTTGATATGAACTCAGATGTGGGAATGTCCAAAACGAGCAGGGTGTTGAAGGCAAGGAATAGACGTTGAATTGTGTTGGGTTGTCTCAGCACTTGTGGTATAACCAGGATGGGTGCTTCTTGCTGGGGTTGGACACTTCGGATGAAATGCCCAAGATGGTCCCTTTGCTAAGGTCTAGTGGGCATGTGCAAGGTTGCCAAAGGCAACCAAGTGCAAAATATAGAATCTAAAATGGAGAAAGGAGGGTGTGAAGCAGCAAACCTGAAAGGTCTACTACCTTACTAGGGCAGCCACTTTGTAGCACTGATGGTGGGTCCATGCCATGAGTTCAGGAAGGAGGAATAAACGGAATAGAACCAAGGTCACACCCAACAAGAAGGACACACGATGGAGCATGGTGGGGAGGCAGATAGACAGGCATTACTTGTGTGACCATAGGAGGGTATGCAAGATCATGTAAACAACCTAGCAAGAGCTTTTTAGCATTGTAGAAGAAGGGGAAATATACAAGAAAAACAGTTTGACTTCAATGGGACCACTGCATTACTGAATTGAAGCTGATAAAGCAGAAGGGAAGAGAGAAACAAGCACACAATAGAGGGGAAACTGGGCTGCAATTGCCTGCTGTTCAGTAAGGCAGACGATGTGTATTTATATGTCAACAACAGCAAAGGTAGAACAAGTACGCTACAAATAGTTGTGAGTAAAGAAAAATGGAAAAGAAGGGAATGTGCTTTGCTGGCAACAATCCCATATGGCAATGTAATTGAAAAGAATGTTTGGTATTCAATTTTGAGGGGTAAAGAGCGTTGTCTCAAGGGGCATAACTGTGGGTGTGTGGTCAAAGTGTTGATGGTATTTGTGCTTGGGCCATCAGACTGAGCAAAAAAGGAAAACTAAAGGAATGTGTGCAGGGGAGAAGGGAAAGATAAGGAAAGCGGGATTTAATGACAACAAGGGAAAAGGTGACAAGGCAAAATGTGCATTGTCGTTGAAGCAAGGATGGTGGGCAATCTGAGAGTCTTTGGTACAGAACTTGAACACAAGGCTTGACAAGGTGATAGAACCGGAAATGGACAAGGTGAGGTGTGGCAAGGTGGTGGATGGTGTCAGCGACAAGTGGGTGGGGAGGTGATGACAGCAAGTGAGCAGTGGAGAACAACAGGTCATGTGGATTTGTCAGCACACACATAAGATGTTCACACAAAGTGTGAAGGCAGATCCGCACTCAGAGATAAGGCATTGTGGGTCACAGGACTCATTTCTGAGGTCAATGTATACTCCATCCTTACAATGGATATGGCAAGTTCAATTGCAAGGCACTTTGCAAGCCATCTATAAGGAATGGACCTAGCTTACTGGGCTTGTGTGGATTTTCCTTGCAGATAACTTGCAGGAGGCTGCAAGTCCAATAAGTACTTATCAAGACACTGGCAAGTAATGTTAGATTTTGCTGATGGTCTTAGTTGGCAGCAGCATCAATGTCCCAGCAATCTACAACACCAGCTCCCAGATTGTCATCATCAGAAAGGATATCATCCAGTTGCTCAGCATCCATATCAACACCCAACAACTTGTCAAGATAGAAGGAGCAAACAGCACCACCAATTGGACAGTAGGCTGCACCGAGAACCTAATGCCACAGGTAGGCAATGTTCTGTTCAAGATTCATGCACATGTTGTCAAGCAGGCCTCCTTTGGCATCCTCTTCAGACAACCCTTCCAGCAAGCACTTCTCTGTCAATTTGAGGATCTCCCTGGCAGCAAGGTAGAACTTTCTGAGCATGACCCCTCTGACATCTCCCACAGGGTGTACATCCCAACATGCCCTTATATCAGACATGTGCCAGCTATCAAGATCATCTCTGTTATCAATCACACACCCCCACCTATACTACCTCCTCCCACACAAGTTACTACACAGCACCTGCCTCCACCACTTCTGCTTGCAGACACCCTTGCTTCCCCTCTTGAAACTAACTCTGCTGCTTCCACTCAGTGCACCCACCCTTGCTGCAACTATCCTCATATACGATTCTGTACTGCCAAGCACATCTCCAAAGCTTGACAAGGCAACCACTCACACTGGCTGGCCTTTGCACATTTCACTCACTTGACAGATTCTGCTGCAATTTGTGGATCTTCTGACAATCCCCCTCTACTTGTGCTGCCCTTGCCTAAAGCCCTCTCCACAGCCATTGCTGATATAGACCCTGCCCTTGGATTTGTGCAAGACAGCTGCTCCATCTCTGGGATTACTTTGCCACCTCCCACCAACAATCCTTTCCCTATTCCCCACTCTAATTTGAGACACACAAACTCAGTGCCACATGAATTCCTAGTGCAAGCAGTGGAGTGGACCCTGACCTGGCTTACACTTACCTAACTTGTTTGACAACATGCCCACTCATTTTACCTCCCAAGCACTCTAATTTGTCTTGCCAGCAGATTATCTTAGTATTAGACACCAACATTGATGAGTTAACCTAGGAGGGTCAATTTTCAAACCCCCCAGAAGGTGTAAGGCATGCATATGCTGTGGCCTTGGAATTGGCCATTTCCAACCACATGATGGCTCCTGAGTTGCCCAAGCCTGATGCCATGACACTTTCAAACCTAAGGCAACTTTTTGCCTTTCCCACTATATCACAGATGGATAGTCCATACAAGAGTTCAAGAGGAGAGATTAAAGATAAAAGCTGGGCAGTGCACCCAAGATTGAGAATGCACCAGGAGTGAATGAGGGGCAGTATGCACAAGTTGTTATCCTTGCTGCCACAGACAGGTGTTTGTTAATGATATCGAGGATGTAGCAAGTCGATTTGAGAACATCATGAGAGATAGAAGGAAGGGCCACAGTTGCCCAGAATACAGAGAGAGAGAGGGGGGAAGAAACATGCCACAGTTGCCTGGCTTTCACCAGGACTGGGCTTGGGTATATATATTGAGTCCAAAATAACAAGACAATATGTGCTACACAAGGAAACAAAGGAATGGCAAAAGGGGGAAACAGAGAGTGGAGTTCTGCCAGCGACAAGCTGCACAGCATCATATAGAAAGAGGTGTCTTGTCGTGAACTCACTACTTTATGGGTAGCGAGACTCGACGACGGCGCGGAGTTGAAGGTGACTGATCCAAAGGAGCAGCAGAGAGACGTTGAGGAGGAAGAGGCAGAAGACGAGGAGAGGCGGGAGCGGGTAGACGGTCGAAGATGAGGGGCGGGTTGCTGCTAACGATG
>Ga0307510_10002097_pt1 | contig 22527 bp, 33 predicted proteins | sample 12_EM_MG_FD_207224 | JGI IMG/M metagenome (GOLD analysis project Ga0307510, IMG submission 207224) | Populus trichocarpa ectomycorrhiza microbial communities from riparian zone in the Pacific Northwest, United States - 12_EM | ecosystem: Host-associated > Plants > Roots > Unclassified | place...
TGTGCAGAACTGGTGGAACATATTCTACCCTGATGGGCCTACGGAGGCGGCGCACGCAGATGACATGCGCCGCCGCGAGCAGGCCAATGTCGATAAAGAGAAGTCCATGAGGCAGAAAACAGAATGACAAACACGCCACAACGCGCGTAACAGGAGGCAGGACACACACGATGCCATTGACTTCCATGATGTGGTCATGATGTATCGATGTTCGGTGATGGAACCAGAGGATGTGAGGGCATATGTGGAAGGGTGTGAAGAGATGGGGACAGAGCACAAAGGGGTGGAGGAGAAAGTGAATTCATGGAGGGAGTCGTTGGGACCTCTAACTGTGACTGCTATAGACTAGTGCTGTGCATGGGCCTGCTAGGTCCAATTTACAAATAACGTCCGACATTATATTCATGGATGTTGAGGCAGTAATGTACGTAGACGAAAAGTCCCATGCGTGAGTTCGAAGGAAACGAAAGTAGAAGCGCAATAGAACCAGAGTACGTTCGAATCCGAGAACGTACGATGGAGCGAGAAGATGAAGCGGAATGGCGGGCATTAACCGGTTAACCGCTCGACCGCTGGCAGGGCAGGGAGAGAGAGAGAGAGTGTGTGTGTGTGGATGCGAGAGGGCCCCGCGCGAGCCGCTTGATCGGTGCTGAACGATGCTGAATGCTGAACAAGATGAGATGGACACAAATGAGAGGGAAACCCAAACGTAGACAAGAGAAAAGGGGGGACAACGCGACGCAAAACCGTGATGGGCACGGCTGAGGTACCGGGGGCCTCCTGCTCACGGTGCTGCACGCGGGTTTTTATAGTTCGACTCCTAGCTATTTACAATCTATACTATTGGACCTTAGCTCTAAGAAAAAGGGTCCATCCTGGAAATGAGCGCGCAATAACGAGGGTGAGGAACATGCAGGAATGGAGAGGCGCAGCGACGCGCGTGCGTTGTCGTGTGGCATCGGACGTGTCGGCGATGGACGAATTCGGGCCTTCTGAGGCCACAGCGCGGGCACGCGTTACACCTCCCAGGGGGGTTAAAATTTGACCCTCCTGGGTCAACTCGTCGTTGGTGTTGTCTGTCACCGAAATTGTCCGCTGGCCATACGAAACGGGGTGCTCTGCCACTGAAACGAGTGAAAGCGTCGATAGTTAAGTTGTGAGGGGGGGGCGCGCGGGATCAGAGACGATGGGCGGGTGGACTTGTACGCCTTGAGAGTTGGGGGCGGAAGGTGTTGCGTCCTTCGGAGGGGCCGGGGGCGGTTCTGCTCGCTTGTCCAGTGGAGGCGCGGCGAAAGGAGGGCGGAGAGGACTGGAGTTGAGGGGTGAGATGCGGACGTACTCGTGCTCTGGTTCGTGGTCAGAAGCGGTGGTGCCGGGAGCGGTGGGAACGCACGAAGTGATGCTGGTGACGCTATAGTGGGGGCGTCGAGGTGTTTGCTGTTGCTGTTGCTCTCCGCGTCGTGGGTGTCGAGGGTACCGGCGATGTTGACGAAGCCGGCGGCGTTGTCAGGGTTGCTCTTGCTCTTGCTGCTATTGGTAACGGCGTCGGCGTTGGCGGTGTGGGAGATGCTGTCGATGTTGGCGGCATCTTTGCTGTCGGCGGTGTCGGTGTTGTTTTTGTCAAAATGCGAGGCCGGCGGTGTGAGTGACGTCGGTGGTGATAGATTGGGTGGTGTCGAAGTCGAGGGGGTGCGCGAGACGTTGAAGGGAGCGATGATGCTGGGCCGCGTCGGCAGGAAGAATGGAGGGGGGGTTGTCGTTTGAACGCGGTGAGGTGACATCGGGGACTGGGTTGGCTTGCGCAAAAGTCGATGAGGGGGACGGCGTCGGCGTCGGAAGGTGAGGCGATGGTCTTTTCGCGGTCACGGTTGAGGTTGGGGTAGTCATCGGTCGCGGTAGTGCAGGACGCGCTGTCGCCGCGCGTTGAGCCATCTTCGGTATTGAGACTGTTCCTGCCTGGATCGTACACGAACTTGCAGTTGTTGTTGATGCCGAAGTCGCCGGGCTTGCTTGGGTGGTTGTCGCGGTTGCGGTTGCTGTCGCCGTTGTCGTCGGTGCTGTCGTTGCGCACTGGCTTGCCTTCGATGCTGTTGTCTGGGTTGTTGCGGTCGTGATGGGGAACTTGCGCTGGGTCTGACTTGTTATCGGGTCCGCGTCATCGATACCTATACTTGAGACGTTGGGTTCTTCTGGTGCTCGGCGGCTATTCGGTTTGGCTTCTGTGATTTCGGGTGGTATAGGCGATGCGGCGGCGATTGACGAAGGCGGGGGCGGCGTAAGTTCGTAAACTTGAGGCGTGGGCGGCGGCGATGGCGATGACGGTGATGGCGACGGGGGCGAAGGCGAAGACGAAGATGGCGGTAACGGCGGCGGTGGCGAGAGTGGTGTTGGTGAGGGCGTCGGTGACACGGTCGAGGACAAGGGCGACCTTGGCGAGGACAGCGTTGGCACGACCGAGCTTGGACTGCTTGGGGCAGGCAGCTGGCTAGGCGTTGGCGAGGTTGGCAACAAGGACTTAAGGCGCGTAGATAAGGGCACTCGTTTTGTCACTGGAATGGGAGGGGACTTGGAGGTGAAGGCGACGGCGGCGAAACTTTGCGAACTGGTGGCATAGGTGGCGGTGGCGAGATTGGACCTGGTCGGTTTTGAGCTGGCGATGGCAGAACTGTACTTGGGCGGTTTGAGGCGGGCGGCGGCTGGACTTCGTAGACTGTAGGCGAGGACGGCGGAAGTGATACTGAACTTGAATGGTATTGAGCGGGCGGCGGTGAGACTTCACGAACTGGAGGCATGGGTGGCGGTACTGAACCTGGCTGGCTTTGAACGGACGGTGGCGGTGAGACTGCAAATTGACGATGGCGGCGAGACTGAAATCGGACGGCTTGGAACGGGCGGCGGCAGAACTGAACGCGGATGGTCAGAAACGGGAGCGACTGGTGTGCGAGACGTGGTGGTGGCGATGCGCCGAGGACCTTTGGGTCTACTGAACGATGGCGGCGATGAAGGCGATGTCGAGGGAAAACGGGCATCAGGGAGAGGGGGCGTACTGTACGGGCGGCGAGATCCGAAGCTGGTGGTGGTGCAGGTGAGGGATCGACAGGCGCTGTTGGCACGCTAGCAACGAGGTGCATGGGCGGAAGACTAACACCTGATCCTTTTTTCTTCTGCGATGCTCCTTGTATGATGAACATGACACATTATCAACTCTTGTCAACTTTGTTTGGTTGCATGGGACGGACATCTCAGAGCGATATGCCCATAGGGCCGTAGTAGGTCCCAACAATATTCGTGAGTCATGACGTATTGTCGTGCAACTGAGGCATTCTTTAACAGTGAACACTTGGAATCGAAGGAAGCAAGGCGCCTGATTCTAGGATTCCGGGCCACCAACCGAATCCGCCACCACCACAACTCGCCCTACGCCCTAGTTGCGGGCGCTCCGAACCTCCAACCCAAAATAGGGGAAAGCATTGGTAGGATGTGGCACGGGAACAAATCACTCTCCTCTTACCTCTCTTCATCTCATGGCAACTCGCATAGTCTCTTGGAATGGCGACGAGCACATCGTCTCGCCGAATCTTTCGAAAACACCCTCAGTTATCTCCGTCGATTCCATTCTCTTTGACAAATCGGAGGCCTCCCCGAGTCAACAGGGTGCTCCCCGTATGGCCGAGTCACAGTCCACACATATGGCTTCCAAAGTAGTTGAGCGGACATCGACATCGACTACTATGTACCCAGGGACTGATTCGGCCGACCATGATGGTTCATTCATGCGACACAACAAATACTTCTTCAACGATGGGAATGTCACTTTTTTGGTGCGAGATGTTCAGCCATGAAAGTGATATGCGATCAGATTCATTGGCTAGACTATGTATAGGTTGATAACGTGCTGTATTGCGTTCACCGATATTTCTTCTCTCGTGACTCGACGTACTTCTCCACCCGATTCACCCAACTCGACATCCGTGACCATGAGCCCCTCCCTACCATCATATCACTCGGAGACATCGAACGCAAAGACTTTGATGCTTTCCTTTCCATCTTGTATCCCGAGTAAGCTTTCTGGACCATCGTTTATCAGCTTACTTATTGGGGCGTATCTGCATGTAGGGATTTCGAAGAAAATCACTTCTCGTATGAAGAGTGGAAATCTGTGCTTCACCTCTCAACTCGTTGGGGCTTTGCCTCGATCCGCGGGCTAGCACTTGGCTCTATCAAGCCTCCGACACCTCACGATCGTCTCCTACTTGCGCGCACTTATTCAGTCGACGATTGGGTGGTTCCTGCGTTGTCCTCGTTGTGCGAAAGAACAACACCTCTCTCCCTATCCGAGGCTCGGCAGATGAGTATCGAGGATGTGGTGCTTGTGTCCACTGTTCGGGAGGATCTCCGCGGTCATGCCCTTCAAGTTGATTTGGCTGAAATTCCACTCCGCGTCGAAGCCGAGCAAGTCGGTGCTCTTGGTCTTGAGGTACCTGTCCATCTACGTTTTCCAAAGCGCGACCCATCGTCGAGTGCGGACCTGAAACGAGTGAGGGCCCATGAAGGTGATGACGAACGTTCAGTGAGTCCCAGTTGCCATCTGTTTTTGGAGAGTCGGTCGACGATGGAATTGACGAAGTTGCAGGCAGAGGAAGGGGCACCAGAAAATATGAGTGAGTTGAAAGCAGAACCGGCACGGCTCGTGAAGAACAGCCAGGGAGAAGTGGCAGAGGCGCGAATTGTTAAGACAGGCAAGGAAGCATCGATGACCAACAACATAGGGATACAACGGGGTGACCCCGAGGAGGACAACAATGGTGTACCAGTCGGTACGTCAATGCTCAACTCCAAACCTCCAGCTACCCCCGCCAATGATGAACTGGCAGGTGTGCCCCCGGTAACGAGTGTGCCGGGGTCCGCTGCATCACCGGTACTTGCTTCCTACCCCGTGGGAAGAGGGATCTCCTTGCCGTTCGGCCAATTGCTTCCTAAGTGTTGCGCGTGCAGTTGCAATGGTTTGATTGCCTGGAGTCGTCGTTCCAATCCGAAGGAAAATGGTGTTTTGTGCTTGGACCACGGTCTTCAACCCAATTCGGCTACTCGAGACCTGATCTTATACGACCAGTCCGGTTTCCGATACAATTTCATTTCTCCAGAGCATGAGGCTGCCATTCTGGAATTGCTTTCTTAGGTGTGGCCATTAAGGCCCGAACACTATCCTCCAGTGGCTGTAGGCAAAGACAAACGGGAAAGGAGGGCATGTATGCAGTTATGGATATCCAGTAGATCATTTGAGCATGAGAATGAAATTAACTAATATCATCGCTGATTCATGGCCCTCCATGGAATCGTTGTGTGACTCAGCGTCTCCATAGACGCGTAAGCAGTGAAGCCAAAGTAAACTGTCACTTGGTAGCATCCTGAGGTGTCTCTTTGATTCTAGTAGCCGCCATCCCAGACTGGCTTTGGAAGGCTGCACCCCTGCTGCTTATCCATGACATTGACATCACATTACTATGTATACTTTATATAAAACATTCTCTTAGATTTTACTTTTATGTGTCTATAAGCACACTACCCTCGTATGACCCCCTTCGCAAGCACCATCATTTGCCCAGGCTGAGTTACACCAGCCTGTGCATCACAACTGATGAGGTTGTTGCTAGCGACACTCTGCATGTCCTCGTCCAAGTCGTCTCCTCCCACGGCAACCAGTAGATCTCCATCCAGCACCACCTCATTCTTCACCTGCACCTTCTTGTCCTTCATGAACGTGTCTGTGAATTCGTGTTCTTCTACACTGGTAAATTTCTTCCTCAATAATGCGTGGAAGACACTCAACAGAGAGCGAGGTCAAACTTGCTGTTGCATTGCACTAGGTGTTGGGAGACGTCGTGCGGTTCCACTCGTTAGGGAGTCACTGGGGGTTGAGCAGTGTGGATCCGACCGTGGGCAAGGCGCTGGTCAGGGCGCAAAAAGAAAGTGAGGCAGTGAGGGACACTCACTCACTTAAGAGGAGCTCGAGACCTATTAGGACATAGAAAGAAAGCGAGCCAGTGAGGAGCACTCACTTCATACTCCTCACCCTAAACGTCTATCAACTGGTCGCCATCTAGGTCGACCTGGTGCCGGCCCATCTTCCTGCCGTCCTCCTCATGGGCTAGACGACCTTATTCCTCCCATCGGTTTCTCCACAAGTATTCCATCGATCCACCACAAGGGACAAGACGACCCCACGGCCTCCAAGTGCGGCGGCCAAGGCTGTTGTGTACGGGCGGAGCGGGAAGCAGGGACATACGGGGACACAAGACCTGAGTCGACGTCGTGGTGCCAAGGTCGGCTCCAGGCCGACGCGCTCAGGCCTTGTGCCTCCGAGTTTCGGCAGTGGAAACCGGCGATCTTCGTGCATGCTCATATGGTGCGCCGCCACCTGGCCAGGCTTTTCGTGACGGGGCTTATCATTTTCGTCGAGGTTGTCCCGCCACATGGCATCTTTGTCCAACGTTTCGGGAAGGCTGTTCCCCGGCTTGGGCGTGTTGATGGATGTTGGCCAAGCTCTCTGACTCGTCAGAGTGGCGGTTGGGACTATGAGTTTGCTGCTACTGATGGTGATGATGATGACGAGGAGGTGGTGGAGGCGACAACATTGCATTGACCTCCTTAAAAACCCCTCTAAACCTTCATCGACACCCTTCTCGCCGTCACCCTCATAGACATGGATGCACCGCTCAGAGAGGCCACCTCTCCCTGCTTGTTGATCTGGTTGATCTGGAGAAGACCGGTGATGGGATGGTAAAACGGAAGAGCTGGAGAACACGGAGACTGGGGAGGAGGTTCGAGGAGGCAGGGCGTTCTTCGGCCACTGCGATGGCAGCTTTGATCTGGATGGCTGGATAGGATTCCCGGGCCGAGGCACCAACATCCGCAAACCGCGAATCCGCCATCACAACTCGCCCTTGTGCGGGCGCTCCGAACCTCTGACCCAAAATAGGGAAAAGCCTTGAGGATTGACTGGAACAAATCACCCTGAACGCGTGTCCTCTCATCTCTCTTCATCTCATGGCAACTCGCATAGTCTCTTGGAGTGGCGACGAGCACATCATCTCGTCGAATCTTTCGAAAATACCCTCAGTTATCTCCGTCGATTCCATCCTCTCTGACAAATCGGACGCCTCCCCGAGTGACCGTGGTGCTCCCCGTATGGCCGAGTCCCAGCCCACACAGAGGGCTTCCATAGTAGTTGAGCAGATATCGACACCGACTACTATATACCCGGAGACTGATGCTGCCGACCATGGTGGTCCATTCATGCGACACAATAAATACTTCTTCAAAGATGGGAACGTCACTTTTTTGGTGCGAGATGTTCAGCTATGAAAGTGATATGCGATCAGATTCATTTATTAGACTGTGTATAGGTTGATAACGTCCTGTATTGTGTCCACCGATATTTCTTCTCTCGTGACTCAGCATACTTCTCCACCCGATTCACCCAACTCGACATCCGTGACCACGAGCCCCTTTCTACCATCATATCACTGGGAGACATCGAATGCAAAGACTTTGATGCCTTCCTTTCCATCTTATATCCCGAGTAAGCTTTCTGGACCATCATTTATCAGCTTGCTTATTGAGGCGTATCTGCGGTTAGGGATTTCGAAGAAAATCACTTCTCGTATGAAGAGTGGAAATCTGTGCTTCACCTCTCAACTCGTTGGGGCTTTGCCTCGATCCGCAGGCTTGCACTTAGCTCTATCGAGCCTCCGACGCCTCACGATCGTCTCCTACTTGCGCGCACTTATTCAGTTGACGACTGGGTGGTTCCTGCGTTATCTGCATTGTGCGAAAGAACGACACCTCTCTCCCTATCCGAGGCTCGGCAGATGAGTATCGAGGATGTGGTGCTTGTGTCCACTGTTCGGGAGGATATTCGCGGTCACGCCTTTCAAGTTGATTTGGCTGAAATTCCGCTCCGCGTCGAAGCTGAGCGACTTGGTGCTCTTGGTCTTGAGATACCTGTCCATCTACGTTTTCCAAAGCGCGAAGAATCGTCGAGTGCGGATCTGAAAGGAGTGAGCGCTCATGAAGGTGATGATGAACATTCTGTGAGTCCCAGTTGCCGTCTGTTTTTGGAGAGTCGGTCGAAGATGGAATTGACGAAGTTTGCAGGCAGAGGAAGGGGCATCAGAAAATATGAGTGTGTTGAAAGGAGGACAGGCATGGCTCGGGAAGAACAGCTCGGGAGAAGTGGCAGAGACGCGCATGGTTAAGACAAGCAAGGGAGCATCGACGATCAACAACATAGGGATACAAGGGGGCGACCCCGAGGAGGAAAACAATGGTGTAGCAATTGGTACGTCCATGCCCAACTCCAAACTATCAGCTACCCCCGCCAATGAGAAGCTGGCAGGTGTGCCCCCGGTAATGAGTGGGCCGGGGTCTGCTGCATCACCGGTACTTCCTTCCTACCCCGTTGGAAGAGGGATCTCCTTGCCGTTCGGCCAACTGCTTCCCAAGTGTGGCTGCTGCAGTTGCAACGCTTTGATCGCCTGGAGTCATCTTTCCGATCAGGGGAATAATGGTGTTTGGTGCTTGGACCACGGTCTTCAAGCGAATTCGGCTACTCGAGACCTGGTCATTCACGACCCCGGCTCCTGTTTCCGATGCGGTTTCATCTCTCCAGAGCATGAGGCCGCCATTTGGGCATTCCTTGCTTAGGTATGGCCATTAAGGCCCGAACACTATCCTCTAGTGGCTGTAGGCAAAGACAAACTACGGGAAAGGAGGACATGTATACAGTTACGGATATCGAGTAGATCATTTGAGCATGAGAACGAATATTGACTACTCTCAACCCTGATTCATGGTCCTCATTGACACCCATAGAATCGTTGTGTAACTCAGTGGCTCCATAGAGACGCGTGAGCAGTGAAGGCAAAGTTGAAGGAGGCAAATTGTCACTTGGTAGCATCCTGAGGTGTCTCTTTGATTCTAGTGGCCGCCATCCCAGACTGGTTTCGACACTCTCCAATGCTTGTGCAGGCTGCACCCCTGCTGCCTATCCATTACATTTACATCACATTACTATGTATACTTTATATAAAACATTCTTTTAAATTTTACTTCTCTATGTCTATAAGCACCGTACCTCGTACGATCCCCATCACAAGCACCATCATCTGTCCAGGCTGAGTCTCACCAGCCTCTGCCTCACAACTGACGAGGTTGTTGCTAGCGACACTCTGCATATCCTCGTCCAAGTCATCTCCTGCCACGGCAACTAGTAGATCTCCGTCCAGCACCATCTTGACCTTCACCTGCGCCTTGTCTTTTATGAACGTGTCTGTGAGTTCATGTTCTTCCTTGTTGATCGACATGAACATATATTAAGGCCTGTGTTTCGTAATGATCTGCATGTCGAACATGGGCAGTGGCAATACCAGCGCTGACATGGGAAAAAAAATACAACTTGATGGATGTCAGAGATTTCGGTCAACACAGGTTGTTTTGAGACAAAGAAGATGAACTTGTTGAGCGTGAAAAGATTGCCTTGAACAGCATTCAAGTTTGCCTTAAGACCTGGATGTCCATTTCGGCTGCCAAGTATAATTTATAAGTCTAGGATGGCATTTGAAGGACGCAACTACAGTAGGACTTGCCTCTGGAAACTGCCCACACTGGTAATTTTCTTCCTCGATAACGTGTGGAAGACGCTCAACAGAGAGCAAGGTCAAACTTGCGGTTGCATTGCGTTAAGTGTGGGGAGACATCGTGCGGTCCCACTTGTTGGGAAGCCACTGGGAGTTGAGCAGTGTGGACCCAACTGTGGGCCAGGCGCTGGTCAAGGCACGAAAAGAAAGTGGGGCAGCAAGGGACACCCACTCACTTAAGAGGACAGAGCTCGAGACCTATCAGGACATGGAAAGAAACCGAACCAGTGAGCACTCACTTCATCCTCCTCATGCTAAACGTCGATCAACTGGTTGCCATCAAGATTGACCTAGCGCCAGCCCACCTTCCTGCCCTCCTCCTCACGAGCTAGACGATCTTCTTCCTCCCATTGGCGCGCTTTCTCCGCAAGTATTCCATCGATCCACCACAAGGGACGAGACAACGCCAAGGCCTCCAAGTGCGGCGCCCAAGGCTGCCAAGCACAGGCGGGAGCGGGAAGCAGGGACATACGGGGACACAAGACATGAGTCGACGTCGTGGCGGCTCCAGGCCGACGCGCTCAGGCCCTGTGCCTCCGAGTTTCTGTAGCGGAACCCGGCGATCTTCGTGCATGCCCACATGGTGCACCACCATGCTAGCGCCGCCTGGCCAGGCTTTTCGTGACAGGGCTTATCATTTTCGTCGAGGTTGTCCCGCCACATGCCATCTTTGTACAACGTTTCAGGAAGGCTGTCCCCGGCTTGGGCGTGTTGATGGATGTTGGCCAAGCTCTCTGACTCGACAGAGTGGTGGTTGGACTGTGCGCGTGCTGCTGATGGTGATGGTGATGACGAGGAGGTGGTGGAGGCGACAACATCAGTTTGACCTCCTTAAAACACTTCTTAACCTTCATCAACACCCTTCTCGCCGTTGCCCTCATAGACAAGGATGCACCGCTCAAAGAGGCCGCCTCTCCCTGGTTGTTGACCTGGAGAGGACCGGCGACGAGATGGTAGGACGGAAGAGGTGGAGGTCACAGATATTGGGGAGGAGGTTCAAGGGGGCAGGCGTTCTTCGGCAGCTTTGATCTGGATGGCCTGGATAGGATTCCCGGGCCGAGGCACCCCCTTGTTGCGGGCGCTCCGAACTCCGACCCAAAATAGGGAAATGGCTTGAGGACCGTGACTGACTGGAATGAATCACCTTGAACGCGTGTCCTCTTATCTCTCTTCATCTCATGGCAACTCGTATAGTCTCTTGGAGTGGCGACGAGCACATCGTCTCGCAGAATCTTTCGAAAACACCCTCAGTTATCTCCGTCGATTCCATTCTCACTGACAAATCGGAGGCCTCCCCGAGTAACCTGCCTGATACTCCCCGTATGGCCGAGTCACAGCCCACACATAGAGCTTCCATAGTAGTTGAGCGGACATCGACATCGACTACTATATACCCAGAGACTGATGCTGCCAACCGTGATGGTTCATTCATGCGACACAACAAATACTTCTTCAAAGATGGGAACGTCACATTTTTGGTGCGAGACATTCAGCCATAAAAGTGGTATGCGATCAGATTCATTGGTTAGACTGTGTATAGGTTGACAACGTGCTGTATTGCGTCCACCGATATTTCTTCTCTCGTGACTCGACATACTTCTCCACCCGATTTGCCCAGCTCGACATCCGTGACCACGAGCCCCTTCCTACCATCATATCACTAGGAGACATCGAATGCAAAGACTTTGATGCCTTCCTTTCCATCTTATATCCCGAGTGAGGTTTCCGGTCCATCGTTTATCAGCTTGCTTATTGAGGCGTATCTGTGGGTAGGGATTTCGAAGGAACTCACTTCTCCTATGAAGAGTGGAAGTCCGTGCTTCATCTCTCAACTCGTTGGGACTTCGCTTCGGTCCGCAGGCTAGCACTTGGCTCTATCAAGCCTCCGACGGCTCACGATCGTCTCCTACTTGCACGCACTTATTCAGTCGACGATTGGGTGGTCCCTGCGTTATCCGCGTTGTGCGAAAGAATGACACCTCTCTCCCTGTCTGAGGCTCGGCAGATGAGTATCGAGGATGTGGTGCTTGTGTCCACTGTTCGGGAGGATATCCGCAGTCACGCGCTTCAAGTTGATTCGGGTGAAATTCCGCTCCGCGTCGAAGCTGAGCAACTTGGTGCTCTTGGTCTTGAGATCCCCGCCCATCTACGTTTTACGAAGCATGAAGCATCGTCGGCTGTGGACCTGAAACGAGTGAGCTCTCATGAAGGTGATGACGAACTTTCAGTGAGTCCCAGTTGCCGTCCATTTTGGAGAGTCTGTCGACGATGGAATTGACAAGCTTTGCAGGCAGAGGAAGTGGAAGGAAATTTGAAAGGAGAGCCCGCACGGCTCATGAAGAACAGCCGGGGAGAAGTGGCAGAGGCGCTCATTGTTGAGACAAGCAAGGAAGCATTGATGATCGACAACACAGGGATACAACAGGGTGACCCCGAGGAGGACAACATTGGTGTAGTAATCGGTACGTCCACGACCAACTCCCAATCTCCAGCTCCCGCAGCCAATGAGAAACTCGCAGGTGTGCCCCCGGTAGCGAGTGGGCCAGGGTCTGCTGCATTACCAGTACTTCCTTCCTACCCCGTAGGAAGAGGGATCTCGTTGCCGTTCGGCCAATTGCTTCCTAAGTGTTACGGGTGCAGTTGCAACGCTTTGATCGCCTGGAGTCATCCTTCCGATCCGGGGGCAAATGGTGTTCTGTGCTTGGACCACGGTCTTCAAGCCAGCTCGGCTACTCGAGACCTGGTCATTTTGTCCGACTCCTGGTACCGATACGGTTTCATCTCTCCAGAGCACGAGGCTGCCATTCGGGCATTGCTTTCTTAGGTATGTCCGTTAAGGCCCGAACACTATCCCGCAGTGGCTGTAGGCAAAGACCGTACAAACTACGGGAAAGGAGGGCCTGTGTGCAGTCACGGATATCAAGTATATCATTTGAGCATGAGAATGAATATTAACTAATGTCATTACTGATTCATGGCCATCATTTGCACCCATAGAATCGTCGTGCAACTCAGTGGCTCCATAGAGACACGTGAGCAGTGAAGCCAAAGTCGAAGGGTGCAAACTGTCACTTGCTAGCATCTTGAGGAGTCTCTGATTGGATTCACCGATGCTGGCGAATATGGCCAGCATCATGACTCTAGGCCATCATGGATCCTCCGACCGAAAGGAAAGTTGGGGTACGGACGAACGGACAAAGAGCTTCTGAACATGACCTGTCTTATGATCTTATTTATATCTTCATCCCGCCGCAGCTCCCATAGTCTCTGGTCAGAGTCACTATCGAGTCTCGCAGCGCAGATATACCTCAGCAAGTACCCCGAAACGGCGCGCCCATGTTGTGTGATTCGTAGCGTGTGTTCACCTTTGATTGCAAACACCTCGAATTCGTCGTCCTCTTCCAGTGCAATGTCGTGTTCCAGGAGATGTTGCACGTGACATAATATCGGAGTTTAGATCAAGATCAGTTTTACAGTACCTTCTCCGTCTCAGGCTTTCAAGTTATTGTTGATACGATACAGTCCCCCGGACTATTCACATTGTGAAGCACTTGGACAGTCCCGTGGCGTGTTTAATCAAGCGCGCTAGTTGTCCCTTGGAGTATTGAGTATTTCGGATCTTACCGTCCTTTATATACACTGGGCTACTGGGTAGTTTGTATGCTTCAGTTTGTGTTCTAACCCGCACACGCCTACTGAGATCCCTCGCATGTGCCCCAAACTCAATCCAATCAGCTTTAATTTTCTTATACTTATCCTCGATCTCAGAAGGGAGATCTACAAGTATCTACGCCTCCAGCTTCCAGATCCGTCATGGTCGTCTCCAGAAACGAGACCGTGCACATAGTTGGCGGCGGCTGCTTTGATCTATCTACGGCATATCACCTCCTTCAGAAAAGCTTCACCGATGTCACCGTGCTTGATCGATTAGAGAAATTGCCAGCCCCGGATGCAGCAAGCACTGACATGAATAAAAGTGAGCAAACGTATAATTTTCTGTGCGCTCCCAAAAACGATTCTAAGTCGTTTGGCCCAGCCACCTTCAAAGTCGTACGCACATCCTATTCCGATATATTTTACTCGCAACTAGCTCGGGATGCCACCCAATAGTGGAAGAAGACCGACGAATGGGGCGACACTTATAGAGAGTAAGTGTCACAGCCCTTCTCCTCTGCATATATTGTATATATACCTTTGTCATTGATCCCTCAGGCTGACCACATCTGTCATTTTAGATGCGGGGTTCTCGTCTTCGGTCCCACAGACGAGCAACTCTACGGGTCGAAAGCCTACGCGAACGGCGTGCACGCGATCAAGTACGACTCGGTCGATGCCATTCCTCGCACTGTCTTCCCAGAAGGCGTCAAGAGAGGCGCTTTGTTCGAAGGCGGCGCCGCCCCTGCCATCGCGTACCACAACCTCGACGCTGGCTGGGCAGCAGCTGCGAGGACCATCGAGATTTTCATGGCACGCGTGATCGCGTTGGGAGGAAAGGTCCTCTGCGGGGAGACTGTCATAGACCTCGTCCGAGAGGACGACCGACGGACACGTGGCGTGACGCTCGCAGATGGACCTTCTATCCGCGCAGATCTGGTGGTCATTGCATCTGGGTCATGAACGGCATCCACGTTCCGCGAGCTAGCTCTCGGCAGCGAGAAGTGCATCTCAACCGGGTAAGAGGAGCCATCAAAAGGCCAAAACCCAGTAAGAACAACAACAATGTTGCTAAATGCGTCACTCACTCGTCCTCGCACCAAAGCCAGACTGTCACGATGATTCGGCTTTCACAAGAAGAGGTGGCATGGTATAGGGATGTCCCTGTCGTGATGGACATCAGCACGTGGTTCTACATTTTCCCGGTGCGTGCGCATGCGCCCTTCAAGTCTCTCGAACGGACCTCGGGCTAGAATATCAGTTAATACATCACGTCATAGCCCACCGATGACGGCCTGCAAGTCCCATGGTCATCCTTGAGAAGCCTGCGTAGCGAGCTGCGCGACATCTACCCCGAGCTCGCCGAGAAACCCTTTGTTGTAACTTGGCTGTGCTGGTAAATACCAACATTCTCTCAGAGAGATGCGACACTCTCCTCAGATACTCTCCCTAGTGATCTCAACCTTTTTTATAGGTACACAGACTCTTCAGATACCGATTGGGTGATAGGGTATTGTCCATCAGACCCTGGCTTATTATTGGCGACGTCAGGAAGTGGCCATGCCTATAAGGTGATCCAACAGGTTTCGACCCTTTTCTTGTCTAAATCTTGAACGCGTTATTATTAGTTTTTACTGGTGATCGGTCGCATCGTTTCTGACGCTATCGAAGGAAAGCTTGACCCCACGATATCTCGGAAGTTCGCCGTTGACCGTAAAGCCAACAGCATCGATCGACTGGGACCAGCACGTGCAACTCGGAGACCGGTAGGTCTCATCACCGAAGCGCTCTGCACACCTGAAGATCTCCTTCCTCACATAGGCGAAGACGATGGCGGAGGTTTATAGAAATCCATTTGCACTGGCCATACAAACTCGTGGCCGCAACAGATAGGGATAGTATACAGGTCGATTTCTTGTTAAAAAGATATCATATTCTTCGACATTTTTTCTTCTGATTCTGCCCTCCTACAATCACAAATGCTCTGATAGCCAAAATGAGAGTGCTGACGGCGACACCTATAAGCTTACGAGGGACTTAGACTTTGGCCTCAGAGGGGATCTGACCCTCAACGTATTTCTGCACAGCAACATAGCCCTAAGTCGACAGCATTCCCAGGTCCAAGAGTAACCAACTTCAAAATGCGCGGCCGCAAACTAAAGGTTGGAACACACCGTCGTGTGACCTTGGTCCCCATTTGGCATAGACTTCCTGCGACCGCGCACGAAATCGATAACACACCGGACGTCATACTCCGTGAAATATTTCATAGATTTTGCACCTATCCTTCGTTGGGAAGATACTCCCCAATCTGTGCTTTTAAGCGTTCTGCTCGTCACAGGAAGTCCAAGGGTTTCTCAATGACTCACCATATGTCGTCCTAAGAGGGGCGATTCAACATGCATGATTTAGCTTTCTTATGGCGCACGGCAACTGATTATGATTTCCTCTGGGAACTAAGCAGTCGTGATGTGTTAGGGACTTGAAGGGAATATCCGGTGGCAGACGCGAGAAGTGTTTGGCGCCACCCCGTGCCCTATTGGTGGAGGTAGGACGGGATGATGGATAAACGAATCGGCAGGCAAAGAAAGATGCCAGCTATGATGAGTGCGAAGAATTCGACAGCTGGAGTCAGTGGGAAAATAAGTCAAACCCTATTTCAGAGAATCTAAGAGGCGGGACCGAAATGGCTCATATCGGAGAAGCGATGGACGGGAATACCGAGAACCGTGGCTGACGTCAAGATTCGGAATCTGATGAAAGAAATGAGCGCATGGCTGAGAGGAGAACAAAGAGTAGGCCGAGGTAGCAAGGGCGGCTTGAAGCAGGTTGGCTAACGGCCTATGTTGCGCCAAAAAACCCGTAAACTTGAAGTGAAGAAATGGCCAAGGAGGTTCCGGGGTCTGCGGTTAATACTACCAGACATTAACACCCATTAATATTGATGCATATATTGATGATTGGGTTATATCGCCACCTGGAAGCCCGTCCAGAAAAAACCAGTCAGCTCTTGTCAACGTTGATTGGTTGCATGGGACGAACATAGTAATATGCCCTTAGTAGGTCCTATAATATTCGTGAGTCATGACATATTGTCGTGCAACTGAGGCATTCTTTAACAGTGAAGCGCTAATGAAGAGTTGCGTGAACTTGAAGTCGAAAGGCACCTGATGATAGGAACCCGCGAGTCACCAACTTGAATGTCCGCGAATCCGCGACCATCACAACTCGCCTTTGTTGCGGGCGCTTCCGAACCTCCGACCCAAAATAGGGGAAAGCATTGGTGGGGCTGACTGGCCCGGGATCATCACTTTGAACGCGTGTACTCTTACCTCTCCTCGTCTCATGGCAACTCGCATAGTCTCTTGGAGTGGCGACGAGCACATCGTCTCACCGAATCTTTCGAAAACACCCTCAGTTATCTCCGTCAATTCCATTCTCTCTGACAGATCGGAGGGCTCCCCGAGTGACCAGGGTGCTCCTTCCCAAGTAATTGGGCCAAATGGGATCAGGACTTCGACTTCGACTACTATATACCCAGAGACTGATGCTGCCGACCATTACGGTTCATTCATGCAACACAACAAATACTTCTTCAAAGATGGGAACGTCACTTTTTTGGTGCGAGATGTTCAGCCATGAAAGTGCTATGCGATCAGATTCATTGGTTAGACTGTGTATAGGTTGATAACGTGCTGTATTGTGTCCACCGATATTTCTTCTCTCGTGACTCGACATACTTCTCCACCCGATTCACTCAACTCGACATCCGTGACCACGTGCCCCTTTTTACCATCATATCACTCGGAGACATCGAACGCAAAGACTTTGATGCCTTCCTTTCCATCTTATATCCCGAGTAAGCTTTCTGGACCATCATTTATCAGCTTATTGAGGCGTATCTGCGGGTAGGGATTTCGAAGAATATTACCTCTCCTATGAAGAGTGGAAATCTGTGCTTCACCTCTCAACTCGTTGGGGCTTTGCCTCGATCCGCAGGCTTGCACTTAACTCTATCGAGCCTCCGACGCCTCACGATTCTCTCCTACTTGCGCGTACCTATTCAGTTGACGACTGGGTGATTCCTGCGTTATCCGCGTTGTGCAAAAGGACGACACCTCTCTCCCTATCTGAGGCTCGGCAAATGAGTATCGAGGATGTGGTGCTTGTGTCCACTGTTCGGGAGGATATCCGCGGTCACGGCCTTCAAGTTGATTTGGCTGAAATTCCACTCCGTGTCGAAGCCGAGCAACTTGATGCTCTTGGTCTTGAGATACCTGTCCACCTACGTTTTCAAAAGCGCAAAGCATCGTCAAGTGCGGACCTGAAACGAGTGAGCACTCATGAAGGTGATGACGAAATTTCAGTGAGTCCCAGTTGTCGTCTGTTTTTGGACAATCGGTCAACGATGGAATTGACGAACTTTGCAGGCAGAGGAGGGGGCATCAGAAAATATGAGCATATTGAAAGGAGAACCGGCACGGCTCGTGGAGAACAGCCGAGGAGAAGTGTCAGAGACACGCATTGTTGAGACAGGCAAGGAAGCATCGATGATCAACAACATAGGAATACAACGGGATGACCCTGAGGAGGACAACAATGGTGTAGCGATCGGTACGTCCATGCCCAACTCCAAACCTCCGGCTACCCCCGCCAATGAGAAACTCGCAGGTGTGCCCCCGGTAACGAGTGGGCCGGGGTCTGCCGCGTCACTGGTACTTCCTTCCTACCCTGTGGGAAGGGGGATCTCCTTGCCATTCGGTCAATCGCTTCCTAAGTGTGGCCGGAGCAGTTGCAGTTGCAACGCTTTGATCTCCTGGAGAAGTTGTAACTATCCTCAGAAAACCGGTGTCCTGTGCTTGGACCACGGTCTTCAAAGGAATTCGGCTACTCAAGACCTGGTCCTTCGGACGCAGAACTACAGATACAGGTTCATCTCCCCAGATCATGAGGCTGCCATTCGGGCATTCGTTTCTTAGGTGTGACCACTAAAGCCTGAACACTATCCACCAGCGGCTGTAGGCAAAGACAAAGTACGGGAAAGGAAGGCCTGTGTGCAGTCACGGATATCGAGTAGATCATTTAAGCATGATCAACTAATGTTATCACCAATTCATGGCCATCATTGGCACCTATAGAATTGTTGTGCAACTCAGTGGTTCCATAGGGACGCGTGAGCAGTGAAGCCAAAGCCAAAGGGTGCAAACTGTCACTTGCTAGCATCTTGGCCAGCATCATGACTCACTTTAGGCCATCACAGGTCCTCCGCCTCCGACCCAAAGGAAAGTTAGGGTACGGACGAACGAATAAAGCACTTCTGAACGTGACCTGTCTCTCTTCATCCCGTGGCGGCTCCCATCGTCTTTTGGGGTGGCAACGACCACATCGTCTCGCATAGTCTTTCGAAAACACCATCCATGGCCTCCTTCGATTTCATACCCTCGGACAACCCTGAGACTCCGTGCGGGGAGGGCGCTCCCCGTGTAGCTAAGTTTCGGACCAAGCATATGGGTTCCCAACTGACTGGGCCAAGTGGGACCAGGATGTGCACATCAGCTAGCGTGTACCCGGGGCCCCAGGTTGTGCATCCGGTGGTTCATTCGTGTGGCACCACAGGTATCTCTTTAAACATGGAAACGTTACATTTTTGGTGCGTGGTGTTCAGTGATGAAGTCTGTGAACGTGTGAACTCTAGTCACAGATATTAACACCAAGCCACTCTGTACGCCTGAAGATCTCCTTCCTCACATGGGCGAAGACGATGCCGGAGGTTTATAGAAATCCATTTGCGTAGATGGGTGTACTCATACAAACTTGTGATTTCAACGGATGAGGAGAGTAAACAGATCAATGTCTTGGATAGATAGATCGTGAATCATTCCTTGATCTTTTGTTCTCTGGATCCTGCCGTCCTCCAACAACCGGATGCTTGAATGGGTGGAACGAAAACGCCCTCAGCTCGTCCGTTGACACTTATGAACTTACGCAAGGACATGACCTCAGAGGAAATCTGGCCCTCAACGTATTTCCACAGGCCACCTTGGGATACTGTCCATGGATTGTTCAGCAACGTACCCCGAAATCGACAGCATTCCTAAGTTCACGAGTAATCAGCTTCAAAATGCGCCGATCCAAACTAAAGGCTGGAACACACACCGTCTTGCGACGTAGTCTACATCCATCACAGACTTACCGCAATCGGGCACGAGGCGGATAACACACTGGACGTGACACTCGTCAAATCCTTTATGGAGCTTGCGCTCATCTTTCGTCGGGGATGCACACTCCAATCTGGGCATCCGGTCATCCTGCTCCTCACAGGAAGTCGATAGGTTCTTCGACGACTATCGATGTCGACGCGGTTGCTATTGGCAAATCAGACTTTCGCTACGATCCCGTATCCGTATACTTGTCTTGTGACGTTATGTGTCATGTTCATCGTACAAGGAGCATCGCGGAAGAAAAAAGGATCAGGTGTTAATCTAACTTGATACAAACTAAGGGTCTTCAATGCTGCATTGGCACGGCTCCTTTTCCAGACTTGGCGAGCTCGTTTCTACGCGAGAAATAGAAGGAGAGTTCGTTAAACGTCGAGAAGTCATGACGACAGGTAAGGAGGACTCACCTCAGCTGCACGCTGAACTCTTCTTCAATGTCATCGTCGTCCCAATTATCCTCCCACAGTTTGTCTCCCTCCGACTTTGCTGCTCCGGGGGCGACCCCCCCAAGGTGCGCCAGATCCGTTTGTGAGTCATCCCAATCTGAGCTCGCGCGGGCATGTATCAGCAAGTGCTCGAAAACGGCGTGCCCGCGTTGTCGAGTTCGCGGTGTGTGCGCTCACCTTGGACGGCAAACTCCTCAAACTCGTCGTCCTCTTCCAACACGCTAAGATGAGGGGTTTGATCCCCCTCTTTTTGTATCTCAGAAGTTTGCTTGGCTGAGTCTTCTGGCTTGGATGTCGTGGCCTCAGAGGACATGCTTGCGAATGGTGGTATTTCTGTCTGAAGGATGGCCGCGTCACGCGTTCCGAATTGCAAACGGATTGACAGATGCACGTGACACAATCTGAATAACCGTTGTTCTCAAGCCTTCAGGTTTGTCATTGATCACCCCTCTCCGCCATTTTAGATGCGGGCTTCTCGTCTTGGGCCCAACAAACGAGCAGCTCTATGGGTCGAAAAGTGTACGCATACGACGTCGCTCTCGGAATGCGCACAGTAACGTACGACTTGGCTGAGACCATTCCTCGCGCCATCTTCCGAGTCCAAGTTCCCACAAGGCGTCAGGACACTGAGGACAGGCCCGCGTTCGAGCCTGAGGGCGCCTATCGCATACTTCAACCTCGACGCTGGCTGGGTCACAGCCGCTCGCGCCGTCGAGATGCTCATGGCACGTGTGATCGTGTTGGGAGGAAAAGTCCTCGGTGGCAAGACCGCCACAGGCCTCATCCGAGGGGGCAACGGGAGGACGTGTGGTGTGACGCTCGCGGACGGGTTGCAAACGTTGTCACACTGTGATGGAACTTCCAGGGAAACGGCCGCGCTTCCTTCACTTGAAATCCTGGTATGATTTCAAATGAAAGCAAGCATGGCCGCCGATATAAATAGTTTATGTTACCGGTACGTATCCAAGGCATTTGCTCAACCTTATCACTAACACGACTGATATTGAGTTATAATCAGGGGCCAACAATGCCCGCAGCATGTTGAATATAGGAGCGCAGCAGTCTCGTACTCCCAATACCAACTCGTTAGCTCACTGCCTGATGGTACTGGTCTTGTATGTTAAATATTGGAGTGCAGCAATCTCGTACTTCCAATATGAGATTGTATTACTCTCAAACTTCACACATCAGACATCAGATTGCAGTAACCTCATACGATCAACATGAGATTGGATTGGCCTGTGAGTTTTGCACATCGCTCGCCAAATTTGAGATAAGATCTTGAGGCGTTGGGAGATTGACGTGAGGTGGCATCGAACTCATACCGCGCGCATCAAATCCCACCAGAAGATACTTGCTCACGACAATTTGCCGATGGTTCTGTCCGCGCGAGCCTGATGGCCATCATCTCTGGGTCCTGGACTGCTTCTAGTGTTTCTCAACCGGGCAAGAAGGGCCATCGAAAGGCTAAAACCCACAAAAAAAGTCATAATGTTGCTGAAAGCGTCACTCGCTCCTCGCACCAAAGTCAGACCGTCGCGATAGGATGTCGCTGTCGTGCTCGACTTCTGCTCGGGCTTCGGCGTAGTACTTCCGTTGCGCCCGCGTGCGCCCTTCGAGTGTCTCGATCACGCCTTGTCGAGTTGCTAGTTGCCCCCAATTAGAACGTCACGTCAATCCTCCACATCACAGCCCACGGACGACAAGATCGGCAAGCTCGTCCATCACGATTCCGGGGTGCTGTACCATCACCCTGGGGACACCGATAAGCCCGTGTCCACCGCCCGCATGGTCACCTCTCACGGTGATGACGGTCTGCGGGTCCCACGGGCATCCTTGAGAAGTGAGTGCAGCGAGCTGCGCAGCATCTATCCCGAGCTCGCCGGGAAACCCTTTGCCTCGACCCGGCTGTGCTGTTAAAATATCAGCATCTCTCAGAGAGGCAGTTGTTATCTTGGTCTTTATTTTTAGGTACACAGACTCTTTGAATGGGGAATGGGTGATAAGGTATTATCCGTCCGACTCTGGTCTATTCTTGGCCACCTCAGGAAATGGCCATGCCGACGAGGTAACCCCCACCCCCACGTCCCATTGTAATCCAATTTTGGACACGTTATTACAGTTCTTGCCGGTGATCGGACGTATCGTGTCCGACGCAATCGAAGGGAAGCTCGACCCTGCCGTATCTCAACGGCTCGCCATTGACCGTAAGAAACCCTTGACCAGCCTGAACTACCGCATAGACGCCTGAGACCAGTAGACCTTATCACCGAGCCACTCTATACGCTTGAAGACCCCCTTCCTCACACGAGCGAAGACGATGTCAGAAGTTTAAAGAATGTATTTGCACAGGCCGATGTACGACCTGCGACTGCAACGGAGGGGGATAGTATACAGATATCAATTGCCTGAATAAATAGATCCTGAATCGTTCCTCGATTCTTTTTGTTTCTGCGACACTGTAGTCGCCATAGATGCTCTGATAGATGTAACGCAAACGCCATCATCCTC
>Ga0307510_10002098_pt1 | contig 22525 bp, 32 predicted proteins | sample 12_EM_MG_FD_207224 | JGI IMG/M metagenome (GOLD analysis project Ga0307510, IMG submission 207224) | Populus trichocarpa ectomycorrhiza microbial communities from riparian zone in the Pacific Northwest, United States - 12_EM | ecosystem: Host-associated > Plants > Roots > Unclassified | place...
TCCGCCAGCAAGGGGCGAACAAGGGGTTTCGAGGGTGGACTGTGTCACGGTGTGGTTCTTCTGTTTGAAGATGAACTTGATGGTAGTGCCGGGATCCACCGTCTAGTGAAAATGGCTTGTCCAGAAGATCATGACGGGAAATAGTATGGGACACCTACCACGAAGGAAGGGTTGTACTGGATAAGTCCATCGGGACCACCCGCCACTACTTCGACTGTGGTGGCTTGTGCGGGCATAGCGGCCAGAAGGCCGAGCAAGGTGGAGAGCGCGAAGACTTTAGAGAACATGACTAGTGTATCGTAAATGTGCAGCTGGTGTGTCGAGGAAATGAGCTGATAGCTAAGAGAAATTGTAAGGGAGGAGTGTTTGATGAGCCATGAGTGACTGCTCGGATGGTCTTTATACAGTATCCCAAGGTGGCCGGACTGAGCGGGTTTCAATTTAGGATAAATGGGGAATTGAAAGGACACCATGAGAGCATGCAAGACAATCGGACGAGGCGCAAGGGGTCCAGCAATCGCGTTACAAGGCGGTGTGCTCAGTTGCAGGTTTGCCAAGCGTGCGCTCAGCCTGGGGCCACTGCCTCCGGTTATCCAATAATGAGTACGGTGAGGCAATACGGCCCACGCCGCACTCCGGGCTTGTCTGTTCGGACTGGAGGCATAAATTACTCTGATGTGAACCCATTGGTATTCAAATTGCGAGATAGCTCCTAGGGGAAATGCGAAGATATGATAGCAGAGGAGAGAGAGAATAGGACTCAATTCAGTTGCTCCCGTTCGGGTGGTTTTGATGCCAGTTGTAAACGTGTAAACTCTACCAAAGTAGCCATTAATAATAGAGGAAAATAAATATCGAGAGGAACGTTCCGAACGTTTTGCGACTTTTGGCTTGCAGCAACTACTGTACGGTGGGCCACATGGTTTTGCTCCCGCGCTCTGGGCCTCGCTCGCGGTGCCTGCGGTGCCTGGGCCATCAGGAATTTCGTGGACCTCCGGTGATCGATGCAGCACATCTAGCGCGAGCATCCCTCCTTCTGCGCTCATAAATTACGACACCTACTGTAGAAATTTCGATCTTCTCGGCGATCAAACAGCAAGACACATTGTAGAAAACGTAAAAGCTGACCGGTTGTGTTCAGGCAGTGTTCCGGCACGCGTTAGGGACCTCGGGAGACGCGTGTGGGTTGGACGCAGAAACTCACGGCACAAACCAGTACCCGCGGTGTTTGAAGAGGACCTACGGATCAAGGAATGACTGGTGAATGCGCTACAACTTCCAGCTACTAAACTAATGTCTCTGATCCGGATGCCAGTGTCGCAGCTCACTCTCAATTGCAGTTCTCTTGATCCGCTCTGCTCTGCACGTTCAAGGTCAGCACATATGAGACACCACGGCCTTCTCGGGAAGTACTACTCTCGCAAGGACATCGGTGTCCTTTTCATTGAGACCTTTCCATGGCTACCTGCGGCCTGCAAACCCTCACAGCAAAAGCAAACTGAAACAGTTGCGTCTCCGTATTCACCGGATAAGCAAACATCATGACCTAGATGTCCCCCTTTCCCCTGTTGGTCGCTCGCAACTGTTTTTCTCCGTCGCATACAATGCCGTTTTTCGCTGCCAGCCTGCCACGCTCTTTATCTGCCAACCCGCTGCATTATTGTCACTTTGAATCTGACGTTACCCGCAATATTCTGGAACAATGCCTTCGTATTGGACATCTTTAGGTGACTCTCATGCGGTCGACTTGAATTTAAATTAGACAAGCTGTGAGAGACATCTACTGTATGAGTCCATGATACGAATCTCGGCCTTCTCAGGTGAGGCGAGGGAAGAGGCGATGACCCAGCGTTCATGTGAACAGTTTCGAACGAATGTCGATAACCAATAGGTGATAAGAGATCGCGCCCACTGATTTGTTGCGCCCGATCATGAGACATTTTGTTCCCCACTTCGCGGCTGTGTTCCTTCTTCGACAGCATGATCTCACATGTTTCAGGACGAGGGAATTACACACCCCAAAACCTCGTGATGTATGCGGATGCAGGCCCCTTCGAAACTGTCCTCCCTCCTCGGTTGCCGCAGCCGTCTATCGTACTCGGACGGCACGTGTCAGGTGTCATTGGCTAATGCAGATGCAGTCACATTGAAGTGAGCTGGGTAGGTGAGAACCTGGGATTGGACGCCAATGTCAAATTTTCATGTGATGGGGATGGGGTTGACTAGGACCGGAATACATTGTGAGGGTTGGGACAACTTCCAGTGCGCGTGTCAATGGGTCAATAGCTGATGGAAATACGGGACAGGGGCTACCCGCAGAGTCATGTCTGCGGTGCGACTTCGTAATTTGGCATGAGCAGCATGCTTGGGTGCTTCCACGTTTCCATGTGGGCGTGTAGCGCGTTAATTTCGTTCCTTTTGATCAATGTAAATCCCCATTTATGATGCGTGGCATGTATGTATGTACGTACAAAGATGCGCACATGCTGTAGGTACCGTGACAGCTCGGTTGGTTTGGATTATATATGCTATGTAAGATGCATGGCGAAATTGGCTGCTTCAAGTTCTTGGCGGCGCATGTGATGGTGTAGCCTATCCTGGCCATCAGGCCCCCACTTTATCCGTAGTGTTCCGGAGGTAGTTGCTTGCGGTGCGGTCTTATAGATGCTTGGATGGGTGTGGTAAACGTGCCGGGCGCTTCATCTACATCTTTGGTGCGGAAGGTATGGGAGGGGGGTGGGAAGAGGAAACACTACCAATGGAGCGGGTGGTATGATACAGGGCGAAAGCGTGCAGTTGAATGAACACGTGCGTGGACAGCAAACGGATACCAGTGCGGGAAACTAGTGGTTGTGCGATGACGAGCCATGGGCGAACTGGGGAGTCTTCCCGTCTGAGGGCTTCGTGAGGGCAAGATGACGCCGTTGCTACTTCGCGCCTCTCACCAGCGAGCCTGACATCGGGTGATGACCTCCGCACGTGCCACGACACGGATATGGACCTTGCTGGCTGGCAGAAGGGAGAAGGGTTGGTCCTGATTTTGCTCTACTAGCCTGAGCAGAACTGCCGTGGCGGTTGGCAATTTGGTGATGATCAGAGGGCTGGAGCATTTGTCCGGTGGGGCCAAGCTGGTTGTCAGTTTTAGACTGGTGACGTGTCCAGGAGTTGGTGATCCCTGGGAGACTCCGGATTTTGGACGACAGGTACCGCAAATTCCAGTCGAGACACTACGTAGCCTTCGGTAACGTAGGAGTAAGGAGTAGTTTAGAAAATGCAACCTCGCGGATTGCCCTGTAGGTGTGAAGAATGGAATTGCTCAGGACGTACTGTAGCTAATGAAAGCAAGCAGGGTGTTACATCCCTGGTAGGGGCGTTGGGGCCGATTATCCGAGTGAGGCCATCGATCTATTGGCTTTTGTGCTAGGGAACGCAAGCGGGCATGCTTATGGGTGTGCCATTTCCGTTGCTTGGGCAGCGGACATGGTAGAAGAGGAGGACGATGTCTTCGCAGAGGTGTTTTAATTGCTGGCCTGCGCTATGGGGTCTTCTCTCTGAGGTACGTTAGTGACTCGTTAGCCCAGTCAACCTGTCCGAGTCGTACAGACGTTGTGGCGTGGCGGTACCAAGAGCCGAACTTGAAGTTTGTTGGTTGCCTTGATTTGTGGAGAACGGGGATTGCGACTCTTTGCGAGACGGCAGGACAGATTGTCCTTCTTCGGGGCCTTGCGCGCGCGCGCCAGCAACTGACCGGGTACCTAAAGTGCTCTGGTTCAGGCTGTCAGTAGATCTCAGTAGTACAGCTGCATGATTACGGGGATTTACGGTGGTTATCATACGGTTGCGCTTGGCAGGCGCCCTGACTACGCGGTCTTTACCGTCACTGGCATCGAGCCAGACAACGCACGTTCATCGTTTGCCCTCAGGTTGCTCAGTCGGTACGCTCTCTTCTGCCATACCGTCCTTTGCGACCAGATACTCCTCCCTCACAAGGCGGCGCCGTTCCCTTAGTCTCGGAGAAGATGAGAGAATTGACTGGAGCATGTGGTCTCATGGATGATCTACTAGTATGACAGGTGGGAGATGCCCTTTAAGCTTTAAGGACCACCTGGCGCTGCTAACTTAACACGTCTCTGGTGCAGTACGGCTCTCTGCGTCATCGCGTCATCTTTTGCATGCACAACGCGCTCACAACATTTAGAAAGTCAATGAATGCCTCCCAGCTGAACACGTCTCCAATACTCTCTACGTGTCAATCAAAAAAGTACAGCAGCGACCTGATTACCATCCATTCTCCATAATGAACGGTCAACTTCATCGCCTTTTCACTCGTGGCCATCTCTACTGGCCCTTGTAGCATTGACGTTCAGTTGATGGTCGTGTCTGCGAAGGAAAACGCGAGATGCCGCCCTTGTTGTTATACGTAGGTCACCTCACCAGTAATTCATCAATATTCATCCCCAAATCAACCACGAAGGACGCCGTGCCGCGGGTGGGCCGTTGTAGGGGATAGGGAGGGTTGTGATCGTAATGGTGGCGGGGTGTGATGGGTTTGGGTAAGGGCACACGGCCTCGGTTCCCCGGGAGCGCATGGAAAGGAAATAATGGAGTGACCGCTAGCGGTGCCTGTGAGCATTTTTTATACTGGGGTGGTGTTGTGTCAAGCACCTCGTCAAAGGAGTGAACAATATTAAAGGGATGTCCGCTTTCCGTTTGACGAAAGTACATGATACTATATATATCACCCTTTGAGGACACAGTCCAGTGTGACACACGCCTGAATTTAGTGCAAAAGTAATGACATTAATGACAGTGTGATCGCGGCTGGGCTGATGTTGCCGCGCCGCATGATATGACATGATGATCGATGTACAGTATCAAGAGGAGGGTGGAACGACGGGTGTGATTCGCCGACATCACGCCAAGACCTGTCACTGTGTAAATGCTTGCTATCAAAACGCATTCTGATTTCAGGATGGAAATACAATTAATACTGTAGTTCTCCCTTCTCCCCATTTATTTTGAGAAAGTGTCTGAAGGGGCAATAAAGGGGCCCCGGACGCCCTCTCGTTCGCCTCATGGGTTACATACGGTTGCCCCTTGTGAGGATGCCCCTGCCACACTGCGCAGAAATCTATAATAATGGCACATAGGGAATCAAAGTCCAACGTGGGCTGAGAGTAGAGTATGGTAGAGCGCTGTACAAACAGAAAAATGCCGTGGCTCAGTCGCCCTGGATGCCCCCTCGTCCGCGGAACCCATGAATGGAACCGAGTTGACCAAATTGGCGCTATTTTAGGGCGCGTAGTTGATACCACGGAGCGCGGAAATCCGACCATGTCAGACGTTTCCTTGCGTCGTTACCTCACTGCCCATCGGCTAGGGTGATGCATCCCACAAACAAAAATTGTCCCCACTCGGAGGTGCATAGTGTTAGCGGTTTGAGTGATGGCCAGGAAACATTCGATAGAATTCAAGACGACAGATTACAGATCGGCGTCTGGCGCTTCAGCACATGATCGCATGATCTGTGATGCATGTGATGACTTGTCATGTGGGCAACATTAATTCCAGACGGGACGAACTGCGCCGCCAGAATGGTTTCGGGAAGCAGGCAATCTTCCTCAACAGGGTGCCAAGGCAAGCAACTTGTCCATACGGAATGGATCCCTATATATGCGGCATGGTGTAAAGGAGGGTGACATGGTCTGGTCCATGCCCGACGACGTAAAGGAAGCCATGGAACTGCCGGGTTTTCTTCTATTCATTGGTAAAGTCATATAGCAGCGGTACACGATATAGCAACACCGTTTCTGTTAGGGACACCTACCCATCCCCTGACGTACCCTCTGACTCTGACCCTGGCTCGGAATCTGAATCCGAAGGTGGCGGGTGATTGGGGTTCGCAACCAACAGGTCACTCTGTTCGTGGTCATCTGCCACAAACACAAGTTATTTGCGGACTTCCAAGGAAGGATCATATGCACCTGGTGCGTGACGTGCAGCCGCATAGCTCTCTTCAAGTTCAGCGAGGACTTGTTCTTGGACTTCTGCGACGCCTGCAGCGTCCTTGCAGGTGCGGTATCGTTCGAAGAGGTCTCTAGCTCACAAAAGTGCTCAGTGAATCCATGCTACGATAGCTCATGAGAGTGAGGAGACATACCGATTGACGACGTGGAACGAGCTGCCCCACCCAAACGGCGCTAGCAATTTTTCTGCCCAGTTGTCGTGCCCAGTTAAGTAAAACGCAGCCGCAAGAGCCTCTGCACAGTTCAGCCTCCAAGGCTTCCCGTAATTTGTCGGGTTAGTCGCTATAAGATATGGCACTACGTTGGCAATACCCAATTGGTTCATGGAGGTTCGTAGAACCAGCACGGGAAGACGCACGTAGACGTTCGTGGGGAGATGCAATTTTGGAGAAGGGAATCTCAGATAAGCGTGCCCATGAACACTCGACGACAGCGAGGCCGCCTTTGTCAATGATATCTTTGTCCGCAGGTGATAGAACCTGTTTCGCCTGGGGCCTAAACTCAGGCAATCGTCATCGAGAGAGCACAGCGAACAGAAACGTGAAAAGAAACGGACGAAAGGACCACGCCGCGAAATCGAGAGCCGATGCGTAACTCGGTAATGATGTGCTGTCGAGCAAGTCTTTTTCCCGAGCACCGCCGTGGATCGCAGTGATCGAAATCCTGCGTGGAAAATCGCATCAGATGGGGCAAATAGCGTCGGCGTTGACGAGATGCTGACCCACATAGCCACTGGGACAGTGATAGTCACATCTGTGGCAAGGGGAGTAAGAGGAGAGGGTGCGCCACTTGGTCCAGGCGTGTTTTTTTGCTCTTTATCATCGTCCTCCTTCCCCATACCATCGTCGGTTCGGGCGCTTGGAGCCTGGACTTCGTCGGAAACAACGCTCTCGGGCCGCGTCGACGTGTCATCGATGTCATCGGTTGTCACCACAAGGCCACGACGGGTTTGGGCATTCGCTGCTCTTCCCTTCCTTCCATTAGCACGTCCGCGTCCGCGTCCGTGTCCGCGTGCACGTCCAGCAGAGGTTAAGTGCGCATTTTTGCCCTTTGCCATGTTGCCGTCATACGTTACATACTGTATCTGTGACAACCACGTCCGAGGTCAATTAATTGAAATTGAGCTGAGTTTTAAAAATACTTAAGAGCAGTGGATCCCTCAACCCCAGTCCCCCCATTCCCGCGAGTTTTCTTGTTTGACTTCCACATACCCTTCTTTCTTCTCTCCCCACTCTCGACCCTTACGATGCGTGCCGCACTTCTTGCCTTTGCGCTTCTGCCCTCTGTTGCGTTCGGTGAGCACGGCCTGTGAAATACGAGGGAAACACCTGTCATGACATACGATGAACAGCCGCCATTACCATCAACACGCCATCCGCCACACAATACTGGTGTGTCTTCGCTGCAGAGTCAACAGCGCGCCTTGCCTTGCTCACCTTATAAGCTCAGGGTTCAAAATACTAGCAACTTGATTGCATGGGTTTTCACCCAAGGAGACCCCACCTCCGTGGACATTATTGTCACCAACTCGGATAATCAGACATTAAATGGAGCATTCTCTATCGCTCGTGGCGTCCCAGTGTCCCAAGAGGTATGGTTAGCCCTGTTGTCGTCCTCAATGTTTTTGATCGATTGTTGTAGACATTCACCGTGACCGATGTGACACTTCGTGTTGGAACTGGTTACAAAGTCTCGTTCGTAGACACGACCGATGAGACCCAGGTACTTGCGCAGAGCTCCGATTTCGAAGTTAAAGTCCCTGGAAGTGTGTACTTTTGATTCGACCTCCTGTTCCTGACGTGCGATTTGACATTCTTTCAACGTAGCATCCCCGGCACCTACCACCGTACCTTCCCCCTCCTCTGCGCAGGCCAGCGGCAGCGGAACACCTTCCGGTAGCGCTACTTCTAGCGGGGCGTCTGCCACTCCAACCACGACAAGCAATAGTGCGCTTGGGTTGGTTGCTGATGCCTCTCGTTTATTCTACTCATCCGCCATCGTTGCCTTCGGCTCATTCTTCCTCTGAACATTTGAACCGCGCCACCCAATCGTCTGCTACATTGCACCTTACCACCCACCCTCGAAAGACTTTCTTACCTACACCTACCGCTCTTTGTTACATACCCCTCCTTTGTTTTCACCATACCAACTATGTCATAGGCTAGAGGATAATCAGTTTGATGTTCTTCTGTGCTGCCCCTCCCCCTGGTATCGTTTGTTGTTTTGTTTACATCATACGTCCGTGTCTACGATCTAGGGTAGCTTCTGACATCCGAGCCTGACCTCAACACCCAATTGGAAGAACGTGGGTGAACTAGTTAGTAACTTAGAAATACACAAAAAAGTGACTAAGCCAGTCTACTCTTTCTATCCCTTTTCCTCTTGAGTGTTATGTGAGAAAGAGGACGATCTGCGAGACACAGGTGATTTACCAAGCGAGTAGCGTGACTAAGGCCGAGGTAAAGTCGGAAGAGCCGCGCGCATTCTTCATCGCCTAGGTGCGGAAAATCTGCGCCGAGACGGTATGCAGCCGCGAATCCGCCCGTGATTGCGATCTCATGCATGTTGAGGACTGTAGATATGTCGGCAAATAAATTTGAAAGTAGGAAGATACACACCCGTCCATGCTCCAGCATAGCTGCGATAACGATTTGAAGTAAACTAACATAGAATTGAGGAAGAGGGCGTACCATGTACCGCGCGTGCCATTAATCATCCACATCCAAGGGACGACACGCGCATAATGTTGCCATCGGTGGCTCTGCTGTTTCCACCACTTCTCGCCGATGACGGAGTCCCGCTTGATTTCGCCCTTTGTCCAAAGCTCGCCGGACCCGTCTTTGTCGAGAAAGATCGTTTGGTAGATGTGGCGCTGCCCAGCAGACGCGGAAAGCTGAGGCTGATAAAATGTAAGGTCGAAAGACATCTCCAGCTTCTTGAGCGCGGACGGGTACTGATAGGTGTAGTAAAGCGGGCGGAAGTCGGTCTCGCCCCGCTGCCGCTCGTCGTCGGTTGCGCTTGAGGCGATAAGCTCGGGTCTGAACTCGGTCTCGTAGTGCTGCTTAGTGAGGATCCCGTTAGAATGCGTTGGGACGGGTGAGCAGAACGGAAATAGAGCGACCTTGCGCATATATTCCGTGTCCATATGCGTCACGGTCAGATCGTGGAGGTACTTGACCCCGCCAAGCACATGGCGTTCCATCCAGGTCGCCTCCTTCCCGAGGATGGTGAGTGCACTTTCAGCGTCCGTCGCGAGAATGAGCGAGTTGAATTCGGCGGTTCGCAGCTCGTCCAAAACAGGGATGCAGAATTCGAATACAGTGCGTTTCTTGGTGCGCGAAACGACACGGGTAACGGTGTGGCTGAGGAGAAAGGTAACATTACCTGCTTGTTCGACTTTGTGTTGCCAGATAGTATAAGTGTCAGAGAGCTGAGAGGGAGCGAACGTTAGAATAACAGAAAAACCAGCAGGGAGATGACAGGTAACCTTTTGGAATGCATACATCTCGGGGATGCTTGCAAGGAGACTACGCTTGTCATATTCGAACAGGCGCATACTCGGGTCCTTGAAGACGCGCTCCTGTCGACGCCATGTCTCCAAAAAAGAAGGCGAGGTGATGGTGGAGCACCTACCAGGATGGCGGAAGCCACATACGGAGTCTGGTTCCCAGTCCCAAAAAAGAGTGCGGTGAGGGGGTACACCACTCTCTCCCCGAAATCCTTGGATAGTCCAAAGAGGCATATACGGAGCAACGCGAGCAGAGCCTCAAAAATCTTAACAATTTTCAAGACACGACCGAATTTACTAATGTCGGAGGCGAGGCACTGTAAGCGGAGAGGGAAAGACATTGGTCCAAAAGTTTTCGCCTTTACCAAAACTGATTCTGTCAAGGCGAAAGGAGGAGAAAAGAGGACATGTAATGAGAAAGAATGGACATGGGAGGAGGTATGGGATCGGATGCGCACTGCATGTCGACTTTTTCAGGGGGGTACCCGAGCTCGCGAAAGACGCGCAACGTGTTGGCGAAGGCGGGCGAACAGCCCTGGACACCGTCATTGATATACGACGCGCCGCATTGAGAAGAATCCACATCCATGGAGCTTGCCATGCCGCCTGCAACGGGTCCCTTTTCGAAGACAGTAACCGTGAACTTGTCGGGGTGTTTTGACAAGGCGTACGCGGCCGAGACACCGGCGGCTCCTGCACCGACAATTGCGACGCGGTGGGTGTTCATGGTGGTGGACGAGAAAGAACTTGTTTGTTCAAAAAGACGATCGACAGGGGTAAAAGAAGAAAAGGAATACAAATTCATCGATCGAATGTTGTAAACGTGGCATGGGAATACAAACCAGCAGAGCAGACACGTACAGGTGTAGGCTCAGAATATAATAATCAGTAGCCATAGCAAGCTCGAATCTGTCCATCATCCCAAACCCCGACATTACTTCAAGGATACTTCAGTGGTCGCGAGACTTCCTACCGAAACGTGTTCAGAAAGCATATACGATATAATACAAGAATTACGCGCACCTGTAGTCGCCCTCTGCGGCGACACTCAGTTCTTCGATCTCACCTTGCACGGGACTCAGAGCCTCAACAACAAAAGCGTGATAACGTAGCTGGGGAACAGAGAACGATTATCCAGAGAACCAACAGTAAGGAACGACGGACACCTACCTGAGCTTTGATGAGCTCATTGAGGTTCTTAACGGGTTCGGGCTTCAGGGAGGAATTTAACGAAAAAAAAAAGAAAATTACGCCGAAGACCGTCACGCACATTGTCAAGAACCGCTTTCATTAGTGTAATAGCGACTTCCGTCTTCTGCACGAGGTCGTCCTCGGCGTTCTCAACCTCTAAGCGGGCATGCTCCTGCTTAGAGGGAGAAGCGGTCTTCAACCTGAAAGAGCGACAGGGCCATATTAGGATATAAAATACAAAGAGTGGGGTGGAAGAAGCATATCGCGGCCAACGTACGTTTGCTTGGCAGCATCCAACTCGAGTCTGGACACGCGTACTGCTTGGCGTGCCTTGACGGCGACATTAATCGAGGTCTGCAGGGTCTGTTGCCATGGAGCAAGGAACCTGCTCGCGACCGTATCGTCGTGTTGCACGCGAGCATTGCCAATCTTCTCCCATGCCCCACCATACTCGGAGAGCGCTTTGCCAAGGCGGTCGTCCCTGCCTCCGGGCGCACTCGCTAGTGACGAAGAGGCCGTATTTGCTGCTCGGCTAAGTGCGTGAGGGAGTGTCTTGTGCTGAGGCGTGGGGGCTGGAGTTGGCGAAGGCGCCGGGAGGTTGGTGCCCTTGAGGTTGTTGGCGGCGAAGTTGGTCACTCCACGGCCTATATTGGCCCCGACCTCGGCCACGGCCTCCTGTATTTGAGACGGGTAGTCATACGTCTCACTTTCAAACGCCTTTGTAACCCTGTGGATAGCTGATATGAGAACCCAGGACGGAGGAGTCACAAAGTAAAGCAGCTGCGCAGCACGCACTTGAGCACAGCGTGGTGAGCGTTCTTGAGAGCTTCGACCTGCAACTCGAGATCCTTATACTCTAAGAGCTAAAAAGTCAGCAAACTCAGACGACAGAGAAGGGTTTAATACGTATCCGTACCCTGTGGGAGTTCGGTGATCTCGTCGGGGGCAACTTGGCCCAGGCGCTCCCTAGTTGCTTGCACCGAGGAATTGAAACCTTTGGCAAACCTATTGGCCGATTGACCAAGGTTGATATTGGCCAAACTTGCTTGGAGTTTATTCCAGCCTTCCATTGTAGGCGTAAACTCGTCTGTGTCGTCGTTAAGAAGTAGAGTGAACCAACGACAAGCGCTCGGTTGACCAAAACACATACAATGATTAGATAAGCGTGCCTGACCGCTAGACCGCGACGCGTACGCCTCTCAACCGTGACCTTCACTTACATTTGGCACCCTCATGTCTGCTGCCATTCACGCCCCACGGTCAGGGTTTGACTTTACAAATGCTAATCGGTGTGTTTATTTGTCGTGTAATTCTTATCGACGTTGCTCAAACCGTCCTGATAGCAATGCTTTCCTTGAGGGCAAAGGCATGAATATGCCAAAGGCGACCAGCACCGGTACCACAATCGTTGGTTGCCTCTTCAAAGATGGAATTGTACTCGGTGCCGACACCCGCGCGACCTCAGGTCCTATTGTCGCGGATAAAAATTGCGAAAAGGTGCGGAATTCAATCCCTTGGTCTGCCGCTTATTGGTATCCCTTCCGCCTCGTAGCATTAACTGATGAATAGTTCGATACCGATACATAGATTCATTATATCAGCGAATCCATCAGATGCTGTGGCGCTGGCACAGCGGCGGATACTGAGTTCGTCACCGCGCTCATTTCAAGCAACATTGAGCTACATGCGCTCTCAACTGGTCGCAAGCCCCGTGTTGTCACCGCCATGACTATGCTCAAACAACGGCTCTTCCAGTGCGTCTCTTAACACATTCGAAGACTTATGTGCTGACAGTGTATGGGTGGGTCCTGCGGCAGGTACCAAGGTCACATTGGTGCCGCGCTTGTACTGGGCGGCGTTGATGCTACTGGGCCGCACCTCTTCACCATCCACCCACATGGTTCGACCGACAAATTGCCGTACGTTACGATGGGTTCCGGTTCGTTGGCTGCCATGGCCGTGTTCGAGTCAGGGTGGAGGCCCAACCTAGAGGTATGCGGTCTCCTGGAAAGAATCCCTCCGATACTGAGCTCGTCACTAGCGCGATCAAGCTCTGCAGCTGGTTGTGGCGGCCATTTCTGCCGGTATCTTTAACGATCTCGGTTCGGGCTCAAATGTAGATGCATGCATTATCACCGCATCGCATACGGAGATGTTGCGCAACTATGTGATGCCCAACGTTCGTGTCGAAAAGGAGCGCAGGTATGGCTTCCGTCGTGGCACAACGGCATGGACGCGGGAGAATGTGCGTGATTTGATCGTAAGCGAGGAGACCCGGCCGATAGTCGCTGCTGCTGGCGGGGAGGCCATGGACACTAGTTGAGCACAAACACTGAAATGCTGTAAATAGAAAACGTTGTATAGGATGTATTCCCATTGGAAATCGTACATTTATATCCGGTTTCAATATCTAGTGAGTACATAGATGGACATGGCCCGAAGTGCTTAAGAAATAATTTCTTAATAGATAAGAGAGGTGTCACGTTGTACGAGATCAATGCTAAAAGGGTTGGAGAAATGCAAATGGGGATAGGTAAAGACATATGTCATAAGTACTCGGAGGGGAAGGTGTATCGCGTTTTGAGAGGTGGCTGTAAAGTTCAACGGGTCACCAAATTGGGGGATCAGGAGGGGAGCGACCCCAACTGATAGGCTTATCGGTTCTCGACGACGTTATCTTCCGCAGGGGAAATCACCGCGACTAAGACCGAGATGTCTGCCAGGGCGGTGAAAATGGGTCAGAAAAGAAATTTTTTTTATCACAAACGCTGATACTCACCATCCAGCTTTCCGCCACCGTTGAACGGTCGTCCTTCTTCGCGTGCCCTCCGTCCAAAAGGAATCTCGTCGTCCGCCTCTAAGATCGTTTCGAAAGTCTCTCCTGCCGACGTCGTCTTGAAGCGGCGCTGCGACACTCTGCGCGCGCGCGAGCAGAGCGCCTCAGAGAGCATACCTGCCAGGGCGCGTCGTGGAAGCTGTGAATCGCTTGTCACGTTCGAGGAAAGGAACGTGTGCCGGAAGCGCACGACCTCGTCGAGCACGTCTTCATCCCACAGGTTATCACTTAGCCCATCGGATGCAAGGACGAGAATGTCGTCGGCGCGCACGGGAAGCGTGATCACCTGCGCCATGCCGGGGGGTGTGCTAGACGCGGGTCCGAGCTGCAGTGGCGTATTGAACTGGGGGCGGAGAGTAAGAAAATAAAATCAGGGAGAGGAAGGAGAGCAACGTACGGCCCACCACATCTCCTCGCTGCGCCATACAATATCGTCCCCACGGACTAGCATGCCCATACAATCTCCGAGGTGCGCGATCCGAATGACTGCATCGTGGACCCGCGTGTCTGGGACTACGCTGACTTCGGGCGTGGGCATGTGAGAACCTGCGCTGTCAAGCACGGCCAAGAGAGCAGTTGAGGATCCGGTAAGGAGAGGTTCTGGCTTTGACGACGCAGGCAATGAAGGCGTTGATGCCTGTGCGGAGGGTGGTATCACATGTGCTTTGAGTGCTCGCTCGTAAGCACGTTCTAAGATGAGGAGAACGTCTAGTCCATCTGCGAGGTCCTCGATTGCGTCTTCGAAGGCTTCTTGTTGCGTCACGGGATGGGATGTCAAAGGGGAAGGTGGATGAGGGAAAAGGGGGACGTTTGGTGACGGGGGCGAGTCGTGAAAGGAAACAGCAGGAGAGGGGACTTGCGCGGCTACCTCAGCGGAGCAGAAGTGCATCAACCGTCGAGCGAAGAGCGCCGACGGGGATGGTGCGCCTTTCGGTGAAACTGAAAGTGATCGTGAATGTGAATGTGTGACAGTGGAAAGATAGGAACCGATAACATACGAGTGCGACTCCATCCTCCAACGCCATCCGCGACTCCCATCGCATTTTCACGCACGAAATATGCATCTTCGCCGACTTGTACAGCGAGGTCAAGCCCGTCCGTCAGCTTCGAGCCCTGTGACCAAAGATCCATATCACTGGCACCATCACAGCCAGATTTGATAGATGACGGGTGGCGCTTGGGAATTCCGTAGGCGCCCACGTCGAAATGAAAACGGTGTTTCGATGTGGATGAGCTGCAAGGAAGAGAGCATGGATCGAGGACAGCCGCAGGAAGTGAAGATGGTGGGGTAAGTGGATGATATAAAAAGAAGGGCGGAGCATGCAAGTTAGACAACGGGACGCCATTGAACGAAGTGGACGAGGAGTTGGACGAGTGTGGAGGATTGATGGCGAGGGACGAAGGAGGGGCAGGCCCAGTATGTGCATGTTGAGAATGACCAGAATTTGGGGCTTCAGGCTCTGTCCTAGCCTCTATCGGAAGACGTGTTGTCGACAGTAGATGTGGATTGCTTGGACGGGAGGAAGGCGGTGGGGTGGATGATGGAGAGAAATACGGTGCGGAAGGAGAATAGGTGTGGAGAGCACGAGAGGAGGCTCCGGCGCTATTTGAGCGAACGCGTGGAACGGAGACACCTCTTGGAAGGACGGTATAAAGGCGTTTATGAAAGGACTTGATGGTTGGACCAGGGGCAGTCATGGCGAGTGAGAGAGTGAGAGAAAGGGAGAAGAGGTGACCGTCATACAGTAACCAGTTGCCCGTACAGGCACGCTAAACGATGCGGCGACTTGCCCCGCCCGATTCTCCGTTCCGATTTTTCCCCCGCAATCTCGGCATTTTCCGTCGTCACTGGTACTCTAGTGAGTTAGCGTGAGTATCGATTAACCTCTGCTCTTCTAGTGCTACGCTAGGAAATAAATTTCGGTGATAAAGGCCCACGTTTGGCTTTCACCGCCTTTTTACAGACGCGGACGGACTTAATGCCGCGAATCCTTGGAAAGAAAGGTTCATCGGGTTGGAGTGGGCCCTGCAATTTGAGCTCGAGGTAATTATCTGCATCATCAGTCTTTTTTTTTTTGTTTATACGATACCCGTAGTGAGCACCGCAGCCCTTGACTCGAACTTAGGGATGGGCGGGATGGACAGAAAACCCACTGCGGTCGAAATCATTGCTCCCGCTGGACGTGTCGACGATCATAACTTCCAGCCGCATCTCTCTTTACAATTCGTACCACAGGGCGATCTCGAGTCCCTGTTCGGGTGGAATGAAAAACCAGACCGCATCACACGTTATTCATGCCATCCGCACTACCACTGCGAGACCTGAAAGCGTGGCCCCCGCAGGCACCATCGTTATCGATTCGGTGCACACAGTGTCTCACCATTGGAGAGTTGGGCGGACGCCTTTTGATCGCTGGCGTTCGCGACGTTTGCGTCGGGTCAGGCGTTACTCGTGCACAAGAAGGCTACTGGCGTAAACTCCAAATACTTTGAAGCGGCAAGTATGTGTGTGGGGTCGCACCGACTGAAGAAGGTGGTGGGGTATTTGTTCCGAGTAAACATACGTTTGAAGTATGACATGACGAAAATAGTCGAGGCCCGTCGCCCGTCGTCGTCGTTACGTGACATGTGTTTTGTGTTACCGTACTTCATCAACGCTATTATCCCTCCCTCTTTCTTCCCCCCCGTACAATGTTGCACGGCAATTCCGTCAAATTACTCACAGGTTCGGCTCGTCCTTTCCCCGCCTTTCCACCTTTCATAACCCTTTCCCAAAGGGAATAGCCATCCGGAGCTCGCCGCCACCGTGGCTGAGCGGTGAGATGCCCGTTTTGCCTGCGCGACTTGAACAGTCCACGGACTGTAACTTCCATCCACCTTAGGCTCGGCACCCCCCTCACACCCTGCTCCGTCACCAAGTTCTCAAATGGCGAGGTCAATGTCAAAATTTTTGAGTCGGTTCGCGACGAGGACGTCTTCATCTTACAATCCGCCTGTCGTGACGTCAACGATCACCTCATGGAGCTCCTCATACTCATTTCCGCGTGCAAGGGCGCCTCTGCCCGCCGCATCACCGCCGTCATCCCATGTTATCCATACGCACGCATGGACAAAAAGGACAAGAGCCGCGCGCCCATCACCGCCAAGCTCGTCGCTAACATGCTCGCCGTCGCCGGCTGCGACCATGTGATCACCATGGACTTGCACGCCAGCCAGATCCAGGGCTTTTTCGACTTCCCCGTCGACAACTTGTACTCGGAGCCGCTCATCATTTCCTACATCAAGCAACACATTCCAGGTTGGCAGAGTGCTGTCATCGTTAGTCCGGATGCTGGTGGTGCCAAACGGTAGTTGTTTCATCCGTTTACCTGATCATCGCTGAGGCTGGAACCCCGTGGTTCACAGAGTCACCGCAATCGCGGACAAGCTCGGTCTCGAATTTGCACTGTGCCATAGAAAACGAGACGGAAAAGCGCATGATGCGCCAGAACAGATGGAACTCCTCGTGGGGGATGTGAGGGGAAAGGTGTGTTCCCGTTCTGTTTCCTTCTCTGGTTCTCTGTCGTTTTGACTGGCCCTGTCCAGGTTGCGATTCTGGTGGATGATATGATAGACACTGGGACGACGTTGGCGCTGGCAGCTCGGTCTTTGAAGGACAACGGGGCAGCAAGGACCTACGCGTTGGTCTCGCACGGTACGTCTGCCCTCACATCTCCCACTTCGTCAGCGGTTCACAAGCAGCAGGCCTTTTCTCAGAGGCGAGCATGAATGTTATAGAGAATCTTCCATTGGAGACTTTAGTCGTACGAATCTGTTCTACTGACCAGTATTTCGTACTAATGCTTCCCGTCGAAAATAGGTGACAAATACGATGCCTCAACATGACCACCAGAAGGGCTGTACGAAATTAGTCACGTTAGATATCAGTGCGACGATCGCGGAAAGTATACGGCGCACCCATAACGGTGAATCGATTAGTTTGCTGTTCGGTGACTGGGTAGGTACTGGAATGAATGGTTTCTAGTGTTTAAAAAAAGGCCATACATGCACCATGCCACAACTCTCACCACGATGTATTTCTATCAGAATTACAGAGCATCATTGTCCACGAAATAGTCACTGGATAGTCAACTAGTGATTTCTCCGATGCTCGAGTCTACCAACGTGGCATTTTGGAAGATAGCACTTTTACGATGGCCCTGGAGGTCCTTGGACAATTGACCCCCAACACAATCTCACGCCGCAGAACGGCCGTCCGCAACAATGCTCCTGTTCTTATCTCCTTGTTTGGTATTACCCTCTTCCTCGTTTTGTTTTTGTCTTAGCAGAAGTGCCACGGTCAAGCCCCGGTTCATGGATCCGCATTGTGCTCAGCTTACTCAGCCCGTCCGTTGACGTTGACTTTGCTCTTCTTGCTGTATCCCTCTCCTCCTCATTTCCTCCCACCCTGTCCTTACTTCCCTTTGGGTTAGTATTGCAGCAGCTCTGGCTAATTGTCAGCTAGAGCCAGAGCCAGAGCCAGCTCCAATTTGAGCTGAGCTGAGCCACATTTGGTCAAGCCACCATTTTAGCTGGCTCCCACTGAGCCAGCTAAGCCACTGTTTTGTTGTTTCTGTCCCATCCTCCCCTTCATCTTGAATTGATAGTGGCCTCTCCTTGTGCAGTTTACATTGTCATGAGTCATGATTAGTGTTGCCATGGCTTGGCTAATAGCTGACCTGCAAGCTGCAGTTGGTCATTTTTCTGACTTAGCAGGCTGGGCTGATCCTGTGAAAAAGTCAGCTGTTCTAGCTAGTCCTGCACTGCCTTTGAGGATTTATTCTTGAAAGGCTTTATCCAGCCTGATGCCACCTTTGCTGGCCACTCACTGGGTGAGTTCTCTGCCCTTGCTTCTGTCACTGATATCTTGCCCAATTCCTATCTCATTAACATTGTGTTTTATTGTGGTCTGACTATGCAGCATGGTGTTGAGCAGCACCTTTCATACCCACTCCAATTGTAGCAGCAGCTGCCCCTGCTCATGCTCATGCTCCCACCCCTGCCCCTGCCCCCACTATACCTGCTCCTTGCATCAGTATATAGCAACTTGTTAACATGAGTGGGAAGATGGTGGTCCTCAAGCAATACCTTGAAGCTCTTTTTGAGTGAGGACATATAGTGCTTGTATTCTTGCAGTTTGTCACCATGCTTGATGTGATTGAGGTAAGTGTTCCTACCCTCATTACATGTCATTTTTTCATGGATGATGGGAATGACAGGGCTGAGCATGCAAGTTCAAACACTGGTCATTATGCCCCATAGACAGTTCAATAGGCCCATTGGAACACTGTGTGGAGTGTACAGTGCTGGACAATTAAAGTCGACTAAGTTTTATCAATGATGTATTTTTGTTTGAAACACATAAATAACACAACTTTACTTTTGACAAAAATTGGAAGTTGGCCAACCCTAAAGTTAGGTTGTATCCCCTCAAAAGTGTATAAATTGATGCCATTCACCCTGATGAATTCAATAATGATGTTGAAAAGGGTCAAAGCTATCTGATAAGGGTGGTAGAAACCACATGATGACAAGTCAGGTGTCCACATGTGACATGCCAACAGGTGTGTGAGGACCAGAATGTGCATATGTGAGCATGTGTGCAAGTACTGAAGTGCCTTCAACTGGCACTCCTTGCTCAGCGATTGGTAGGTTTCTCATCACTGCTGTAGATTTCATTTTATGTCCAAGATGGTTTTACAATTGTGTGTAAGTAAAAATATAGGAAATCTAAACATAGGCCATCTGCTAGCATGCCGAAGAAATACCGCTAATCCCACAATCTCCAAGTCAACAACAATGCCATTGTTGCCCACACAACAACCTAGACAGAATGGACCAAGACTTGACTGAGGAACTTTATGCCAGCTCTGAGTCAAGTGATTCAGAGGACGACTCAGGCAGTGGCAATAAGAGCAAAGATACCGGAAATTGATGGAGTTGGGACCCACATGCAGGCATGAAGCCCTCATGCCGACATGGACGTGTATCAGATGATGAAGTCAATCTTGAGGTTGAGGATGACCTTCCCTATGGCGCGGATACTGAGGTGAATAGTAGGATGGTTGACTTCATGTGGGAGCTCGGCGATGATGACCCTCACAATGTCGACTGGCTCCCTCCAAAGTTGTGCAAGCCAAAACTGGGAGTTAAAGGTATGATCAATCCCACAGAGCCTAGATCATGAGGCACTTACTGTAATGTCCAGGGAAGAGAAAAGCCCCTTTGTTTGGTCCTGATGTCGGTGCAAAATCTGCTCAATCGCAACGACACCCTGAGCACAAATGAGCAATGAAGGGTCAAACTTTACTTACCCAGTATGTGTTCACAAGACTTTCCTGTGGCCGGTCTACATTGGGCTCAGCCTTATCTCAAGGTTCAACAAGGGTCTTGTCGGCAGGGCCGTCTCGTAGGCACTCACTTGTGCCATCCCCAGTCTCATCAGCAGCGCCGTCTTGTGCACCATCTTGTGCACCATCTCATGTACCGTCGCATGCACCATCTCGTGCACTGTCACATGCATTATCTCATGCGCTATCAGTCGCACTATTGTCAGAAAGGTCTCCTTCTGCACAGCCCACCTTGCAGGATCCGTCATACGCAGGTCTGCCACAGCTTGAGGTATCATCCAACACGGCAGGGGCCCAGGAGGAGGAGGAGGAGGAGGAGGGAGAATCTGAATCAGATGGGAAAGAGAGGGGTACAGAATTCCTTCTCAATACAGAAGAAGATGGCCCAATGGCAATGGCAAAGGATAAGATCCAAGGATGGCAGGAACTGTAGGAACAAATCAAAGAAGACTTGCAAATGGCAAAAAAAAAAAACATACCACTCACACAGTTGAACCAACTCATTATCCTTCGAAACTTCACCACCCTCCATATCAAAGGCATTAAATGGATTGTCGCGAGCAAACAGATCATGGAGCAATGGCACGATGGGTGGGGCATCCACTTTGCTCGTCAAATCCAGGCACTTGCATGCCATTACCAGAGGTTCGAACAGCTTCCTCCTGAGAAATGTGGTGGAAAAGGTCACCAGTCTCTGTTCAATAATGAAGGAGTCCAAAGGGCAGCAAGAGCATACCTAATGGGCTTGAACATAGGGGACGTCACCCCCATGAAGTTCCGACACACTCTTAACAAGCAGATCCTTCCAACACTCGGGTATGTGCTTGAAGTTGGGCTGTCAGAGCGCACAGCTCAGCACTGGCTGTACAAGCTGGGATGGCAGCGGACAAGATTGAAAAAAGGCATCTACATGGATGGGCATGAGAGGGACAATGTAAGGGAGTACTGGGATAATGTTTTCCTCTACAATATGGCTTCATTCAAGAGGAGGATAGTCTGCTGGGAGTTCAATGACTCGAAACTTAAGCATGTTGAACCACAGTTGGGGCCTGGTAAGAAGAGGGTTATTGCGATCTTTCAAGATGAAAGCTCATTTCATATGAACGAGTATAAACAGAATATATGGTGCACAGTGATTGTCCCTTGAGACACTGTTCTGACATTGTTGAAAGGAGCCAGCCAGATCAACAGATCCTCCAGAAGAAGGGGCATGGCCGCATTATCCATGTCTCCAATTTTGTTGAGGAGGAAAACGGGCGTCTTATTGTCCACAATGAGGAGGGGAATATTGTCAGAGATGTACGAACCATCATCTATCCAGGTACAGGTGGTGATCCATGGTGGGATCACACTCAATTGCTTGTTCAAGTTAACAAGGCACTTGATATTTTCAAGGAGGTGCATCTGGGATGTGAAGGTCTCTTCATTTTCAACCAGTCCTCAGCACACGCCTCGCTTGGGCCAGATGCTCTTTGTGCATTCAACATGAACAAATCAAATGGGGGAAAGCAGAGAAAGCAGAAAAATACTGTAATTCCAATGAACAACCCCCATGCTGAATTCTGCAGGAAGCCACAGAAAATGACAACAGAGGCCGGTGAAGCAAAAGGCCTCATCCCTTCTTGACCTCTTACCACCACTATCTACTTTACTCCAGAGGTTTTTTCAGGGTTCCCTCTGTTGTATCCCCTCTTTATCATTGTATTCTGCTTCCGAACAGTTTCTCCTGAAGCTACAGGGCTCTGCCCCCTTGGCTGAGGGGGATCACCATGGCAACACCATCCTCCTTGTCCTCTCCCACCTCCCCTTTGTTGGCCAGGTCCAGTACCTCACCTGGGCCTTCCTCACCTCCATCAACCTTGGCCTGGTCTTCTCACCCCCCAGCAAGCGGCCGGCCTTACTTTCTGAACTTACCTCCTTTGAATCGCTCCTCCATTTGGTCCTATATGAAGGTGTTGAAGGATGTGGACATTGATATCTGTGAATAGTGAGAGACTCTTGATGTCATTTCTGGTGTCTGACATGCTGTACCAACAGAGAACAAGTTTGGGGGGATAGATAGGGATGGGACAGCACAGGTAGGAGGTGGGAGTGATATTCTCTTTGTTGAGGGTTGGCACTGTTGCAACACCACATCCGGAGAATCTGGAGCAGGGATAGGTATCTCTCATGATGGTGGAAGACTGAAGACCCTCTTCGGTGTGGGTACACATTGTGGGGAGGTTAGTGGTGGGCAATCCAGCACTGTGGACACTGGAATAGTGCAAGTGGGCAGGGGTAAGGATGTTCTTTTTGGGACAGGCAGTGGGGAAGGGATAGTGTTGCGATGGCTTGAGCTGCATATTTTGAGAAACATGCAATAACTTGATGAATAAAATAGATACAAATATGAAAATATTTATGTGAATAGATTGGATCAAAAGCCATGGGGCCACTTAAGACAGCTCGGCAATCCAATGATCTGTTCAAGCATGATTTAATTTTGGCTAAATTCATCTTTTTTTTGATGAATTTAGCCAAAATTAAATCATGCTTGAATGGATCATTGGATCGCCGAGCTGTCTTAAGTGACCCC
>Ga0307510_10002099_pt1 | contig 22522 bp, 25 predicted proteins | sample 12_EM_MG_FD_207224 | JGI IMG/M metagenome (GOLD analysis project Ga0307510, IMG submission 207224) | Populus trichocarpa ectomycorrhiza microbial communities from riparian zone in the Pacific Northwest, United States - 12_EM | ecosystem: Host-associated > Plants > Roots > Unclassified | place...
GAGGGGCACTCAGCCACTGGAGAGGGTGAGGTCGTCTCGACCTCGTCGTTGTCGTTTTTGTGTGGCATGTCCTCGGGGCTGAGTGGCTGTCAGTGGTGGGAGGGGTGTATATGAGCAAGAGGGGGATAAAAAGGTGCAAGGGCAGGGGTTGGGACTGATCAGGGCATGGAAAGAACACAAGCCGGCAAGGGGAACTCACTCGCTGTAGAGGCCAGAGGATGAGCGGTCTGAGTCGACTTGCAGTCGCGACTCAAGGCAAGTTGATGACTAAGATCGGCTTGGTCAGCTGACTTGCAAAAACGACCAGCTCCGGCTCACGGGCCGGATTCTAGCCGTGTCGCGGCAACACTAGAAAGCTAGCATTGATCCATCAAGGATGTCATCACTGGGGCCATGGGCTTATCATCATCAGGGTTATGGACCCAGGTGATTTCAGACTTGTCCAAGAGTTTGCCATTGGGGCCTACAGCACAGTTGTCAGATAACATGGTAAGTCAAGGATGCAAAGATGAGAGCAAATATACACACCTTTTATGCTCCCTTTAAGTGTCATGGGCCCCTTCAAGTCTTCCCAACCCTGAGCATTGCTGGGTCAGTAGAAAACCTTGAATTAGTGAATTATTGCAATTTGCATAAGTGAATGAGCAAGGTGGACACTAGGCACAAGGTGGGGGGTTTGAATGCACTGATGTAAGTCACAATTGGGTGGAGAAAACTGGGAAAGGATGAGGAAGGGAGGGGAGTTGAGCTCAGAGAATCAGGGCATGAAGGCAGCTGGGAGAATACAGGAAATGCTGAAGGGACCTGAATACACATTGAAGAAATGTGTACTTACAGGTCTCACCATCAGTAAGTCCATGCACATCCAGCCCTGAGCATTCTGAGATCAGGGGATCAGTGCAAATTTGTATACATGCAAAGCAGGTGAGAGGAGAGGAAGGGAGTCAGGTGCAGAGGGTCATGTCAGGTGGGGGCAGAGGTTACCAGAAGTGTTGAGGGGTCTTGAACCCTGAAATGCATGTTTGAGGCAATGTGGGTAAGCACAAGATCAGGTAACTTACAGAAGTCAGGAAGCACATGCAGGGCTCACTTGCTTTTGGGGCTGGCTGCAGCTGTGCACCAGCCTCACAGTTTGGAGGTTCAGACCAGGTCCAGACAGGTTTACCAGGTTCAGGCCCACCCCCAAACCCAGAACTGGACTTTCAGTCCAGTTCAGCCCCAATGCCAAATCTTGGACCAGACCTGGGTCTGGTTTACTGAAGGTTTGGGTCTGGACCAAAGTTCAGAACCAAACTGCAGCATCCCTACCCTTGTAACTTTATTGCTGCTGCATGCTTCACCTTTGTGCATGTTCACCTTAAGGTTCAATAGGCCTTAACACTCTGCCTTTTGAGCAGAGATGACTGAAGCCAAGAGGTTGGCCTGGGAAAGGAACCAACAACAATGGAAGATGTTGAGGATGTCAAAGACAGAAAGGTCAACAGGCTCAAAATTGGCCTCCTTGGATTTGTGACTTGCCATCTGTGGGGGAGGGTCAATGTCCACAGGAGGGGCCTCAGGGGGTTTACCCAAGAGGGGAGGGGAAAAAGTAGGGGGAATAGTCTTGGGGGACATGGTAGTAAGAAGGAAAGAAGACGGTATTGGGCATTCTGCATGGAGCCTGAGCTGGCTCTCTAAGGTAGGGATGTCGCAGTTCGGTTCCGAACTTTGGTCCAGACCCGAACCTTGAGTGAACCAGACCCAGGTCCGGTCCAAGATTTGGCACTAGGGCTGAACCGGACCGAAAGTCCAGTTCCGGGTTCGGGGTGGGCCCGAACCTGGTGAACCTGTCCGGACCCGGTCCGAACCTCCGAACCGCGCAGCTGCCAGCCCCAAAAGCAAGTGGGCCCACTTGCGCTTCCTGACTTCTGCAAGTTGCCCAAGGCAGACCTTGTGTTTACCCACATTGCCTCAAACATGCATTCAAGGTTCAAGACCCTTCAACGCTTCTGGTGACCTCCGCCCCCACCCGACACGACCCTCTGCTGGCTCTGCACCCAACTCCCTTCCCCTGAGTCCCCTCTCACGTACACAAATTCGCACCGCACTGCCGATCCCCTGATCTGGAAATGCTCAGGGCTGGAAGTGTGCATGGACTTACTGATGGTGAGACCAGTGAGTACACATTTTTTCAACATGTATTCAGGCCCCTTCAGCACTCCCGGCCGCCTTCATGCCCTGATCCTCTGAGCTCAACTCCCCTCCCTTCCTCATACCCTTTCCCGGTATTCTCCCCCCCATCATTTTTTGCATTGGTGTGCTCAAACCCCCCACCTTGTCCCTAGCATCCACCTTGCTCGTTCACCTATGCAAATCGCGATGATTCACTGATTCACGTTTTTCCACTAACCTGGTGATACTCAGGGTTGGAGAGACTTGAAGGGGCCCGTGACGCTTAAAGGGAGCATAAAAGGTGTGTGCATTTGCTCTCATCTTCACATCCTCGACTCACCATGTCATCCGACAACTGTGCTGTAGGCCCTGATGGCGAACTCTTGGACAAGTCTGAAATCCCCTGGGTCTATGACCCTGATGACGATAGGCCCATGCCCCCAACGACGACATCCTCGACAGATCAATGCCAGCTTTCCGCGACGACTCTCAATTCCTTCGTTACCCAAGTCCCTCCAGCCGCACATCGATCTACTTGCACATCTCGTCCGTCTACAAAAGTGACCGATCCCGACAATGTCATGGCCCGGAAACGTAAACTGAGCAATTCCGCAAGTACAAATCCACCTTGCCGTGCCCGCCAAGCTTCCCCCAAGCACAAGGAAGACAAGGCCACAGAGCCCAAGCCCACCGACACCGAAGACGTTCAAGACAACGATCCGGTCGATCCTGAAATTGCCTATGAGGAGACAAAGGCCCTTGGCGATGCTGACTGTAAGGTATGTGTCCAGTGCTCCTCCCAGGTCCTTTCCTTATTTGACACTTTGTGAAGGCCATGCACGAGAAGCCCAAGGAAGACCGCACGGCTGACATCCGGACACTTTTCTTGAAAACCATGGAGTATGTCCATCCAGACACAGGAAAGAAGCTCACTGGGCACTATTGCCTGGTCTGCAGGTACATTCTCATTCTTGGACTCAGTGCATTTTATAACTTTGCTGCTCAGGGATAAAGGGGTCAGGCGGACGGCCTATTTTTTCGCTGGAGGTGTCTCAACTCTGCGTACACATATTTCAAGGTATGACGCTTCTCTATTTCATTAATTGAGATATTTTCTAATTATTCGAAAGGCACAAGGATCACTTCGAGCTCTACAGAGAGCGATGCACGGAATTGAATATAACTATGAACGAACGAGCCATCCCTCCTTCGAGCACTGGGGTGTACGTTCATATTAACACTTGGTTGGATACTATGATGCTTATGATCACTTCTAGCCAACGTCAATCAACCCTAGATGGGGCTTTCCCCATCCAGCAACACGTAGCACCATTCTCGAAGCGAGGACTGATTGACCATCTGGTTGAACTTGTTGTCACTGAGGATGAAGCATTCCAACTGCTTGATAAACCCGCGTTTCGGCGACTCCTCTACTTCCTGCATCCCACACTCCCAAGGGGGGGTATTCCTCATTGCACGAAGATTCATGATGAGATTCTAGCACGCGCGGTACAGGCCAAAGCCAAAGTGAAGGCAATCCTTCAGGTATGGTTGACGTTTGCTTGCCATGAGAAGTGCTGACTACTTTACAAGGGGGTTGAGGGGGAAATCTCCTTTACGTTCGACACCTGGAGTTCTGAGGGTGGCGGCACCACAAATTACTTATCACTTACAGCACACTATATCGATAGCCCCAAAGACCAACCGGATCAATGGGAGCTCAAGGAAATTCAACTTGCATTCGCTCAGCTGGAGGGGCACCACACCGGAGTGAACATTGCTTCAATCCTTGCTGACGTCCTAAAGTGGTATGAGATTGGTGGAAAGGTATGTATCAAGTATTTGTGGTATGTACAGATGCTAACAAACTTGTAGTCGGGATGGTTTACCGCTGACAATGTGACCAACAACGATACAGCCCTCAAGGAGTTGAAGGATCACATAGATCCTGGTGGAGACCGCTGGGACCCTGTCCAGCGTCGAGTTTGGTGCGCGATACCCTTTTTTTTTTTCATGCTTTCCAACTCATTCGTACCGTAGTTGCATGGAGCATTCCATAAATCTTGCAGTGGGCCATTTCCTTTCCGATATCACTCCCGCGCAAACTGCAAGTGCTGTGAGAGATAATAATGACGATGGCTCAGCAGAAGACGCAGCACCCTCCGATGACTCCAGCGCTGTCATATCAAACTCACTTCGCAAGTTGTTGACGCTTATCAAACAGGTACATCTAGTTCATCACATTTTTTGTATCTACTAATCTATTTTTCAGATACGAAAATCGCCCCAAGCTTGTGCTTTCTTCAAGAAAATGTGTCGCAAGGTCAAGGCCCCAGAGCTTGAGCTCATTCTGTATGTACGGACTCGATGGTCATCGATGTATAACTGTCTGGATCGGGCAATCGCTCTCCAAACGGTGCGTACATACAGACCATGGAAAGACAGTATACTGATTCACTCACAGGCAGTAACACGCTTTGCACAACTGGCAGATGATAGTGAAGAGGTCCCCCCTCTACGCAACAAGAAGTATTCCTGGTGGCGACTGTCGAAGGTTGAGTGGGATGGGTTGAAACTCATGCATGAAGTGCTGAAGGTAAGTCATCACATCCGCATTCCGCATGCTGATACTGAGTCACTGACCATTGATGACAGGAGCCGGCGACAGCACAGCAATCTTTCTCAAATTCTCAGGACCCTGTTGCCTGGCGAACGATCCCGGTGCTCGAATTCCTGCAACAGACATGGGTTAACACAGCCAGTACGCCGAAGTTTGCTGAGCTCAAGGACACGCTTCACAGCGGTTTGGACAACATGAACAAGTGGTATCAGAAAACTGATGATACCGATGCATATTTTATCTGCCTGGGTCAGTGCTCTCAATAACTTGACAAGTGATCACTCATGTCCATTTTCAGCCCTCAATCCCAACTGGAAGACTGCTTATATGGAAGAAGAGTGGGACAAAACATTTTTCAATGCCGGTCGAAAGCAACTGGTGAAAGTGGTGCGTTGATTAGTTCTTGATAGCCCAAGTCCCCACTAACAAGCCCTAGTTTGACCGCTATGCCGCATGCTTCCCCAGTGCCCCTCGTTCAACAGAAGATCCATCACCTACTGCGCATAATGACGAACCCCATGCAAGTTATGGGTTTTCTTGGATGTGTCGCGCTGTTGAAGCACGGACAGCTGCCGACCGCTCAAAGGCAGGGGATCGTGATGAACTCAGGTCATATCTGAAGGCACGGCTGCAGAAAACATCCGATGTCATTGGCTGGTGGGGTGTAAGTTTGTCCTTTTTACAATGGAATGTAGTACTGATACATCACAGAAACACTTGGGACAATACCCTGTGCTTGCGCGAATGGCCCAGGACTACTTAGCAATTTAGGGCTTGTCTACACCCTCTGAACGCGTGTTCTCGAACGCTTCTCTCACTGATACTCAGCAGCGCAATTGACTAACACCAGAGATGTTCGAGGCGTTGCAAATCCTCAAGAGTGCTTACTGCCATGGGCTTATGAGTGCCCCAGCTGAGGCAGAGAGGTATTACCACTTGATTACAAGTGTCCTGGGAGATCAGGACGAAGGCCCAGCAAGTTCATTTTTGTAGAACCGCGTTACAATTTTTTTTTTAATTGATTACCATCACAATACTGTGCGCCTGGGGGACCTTGTTACATATATTGTGTAGGGACCTGTACATACAAAAAGCCAGTAAAATTCATCTTGTTTCAAGTCGCGCACATGTCTGACCGTCCAAGTTGTCCCACCCACACAGGCCACACCTCAACTTCGTGAATTCCCGCCGCCACCTACTCTGGAAAATTTCACACAATCACACTACCATTGTCACCAGTGCCCCATCGCCCAGACTTCCAGTTCACGAAGTCTCGCATCTGCCTGCACAAAACTCCCTAAGCTCGGTTCCAGTCTACGAAAGTCTTCCGCTACCGCCCTCTCAACCCCGTTCAAGTTCAGCACCACCACCGGGCTCTCCCTCACCTTCAAGTTTCCCTCGTTCTCCAGCTACAAGCCTACAAAACGGACACCCTTGCCCATGCTCCTCAAACCATTAGTGTCGGCCTGGCCACCGCCTAGCCTGCCACCACTCAAAACGGCCCAAACTTAGTCCAAGCCTCCGGTCTACGAAGTCTCGCTGTTCAAGTTGTCTGCTCAGAACCACTCAAGCGCTCAAGCCCAGCCACACCACCTCTGCTGCTCACACCTCTGCCACACGAACTCACCCCGGTAATCGTTGTAATTGCCACCACAATGTTAAAACCCATGCTCATCGCATTCTTTCATATCCTGGAAAGACCTTCGCTCTGCAGTCTTCAGGGGGTGAGTGCCCCTCATTCGCTTGCTTTCATCCCACGTCCTGACTGTCCCTCCCCCCTCGCTCACTCGCGGTGGTGTCTTGACATCATGGCTGGCCTTGCCTTGCAGCAGCCTTCGCGCCTGCTCCCTGCCTCACCATATGCCTTGGGCTCAGATGCCTCGAGCTTCGCAGCGGTGGCTTTTTCAGCCCCGCCAGCAGGCTCGATGCTGACAGTGCCCTCGGCCATGGCAAGGACAGCACCCACAACCAGAAGTGCCTGCCCCCTTGTTCATGCGTATCAACAACGCCCAAGGATTCTACTTCCCTCACATCCATGTCGGTGTCCAGAATCGTGCGAGCAAGCCTTAGCGGTGATGGTGATAGCACCTGCAATTACCACAACAGCGATGGCAGTAGACCCAGCAAGAATGATGGCAGCAGCAGCAGCAACGAAGTGTCCTGCACCACCAACAGCCATGAGTCTACGACCGCAACCACAATGCGATTGCCTTCACTACATACTTTCGGGTCTGGTCCAGGTTCAAACCCTTGAAGAACCTGAACCGGACCCAAAGTCCGGTTCTCTTAGGTTCAGGTTCGGGTTCACGAAAATCTGTGAACCGGACCCAAAGTCCGGTTCCAGGTTCAAGGAAATCTACCCCCGAACCGGACTTAACCGGACCGCGGCATCCCTACTCTAAGGAGCACTGTGGCATGTATCAGAAGATCAATCAATTCCGATATTGAAGAAAAATTGATTGGTGACAACAAGTAAATCACGAAAAACAAGTACAGGACTAAGACAATGACACAAGAATAGGTAACACACCGACATGCTTTAGGCCCAGGTCAGGGCAGGCGAGTGGGTATTGATTCACACGAAGAAAGAGAGGAAAGCTTGAGCACACGCGGCTGCGGCGCATGCCGTTTTCCGGCGGTGTCCCCACTATCAGGAGATATGCTGGGCGAAAGTGTGATTAGTGCGCCGGTAGAACTGCGTTGCATCTCACGGAGGACCTGCTGGAAACGCAAGGCCCACCATCCGCGGGCCTCTCTCTCCTGCTGCGCGGCATCGGCGGTCGTCTCTCCCACTTGCTGGGAAGGGCTCTTCGGCAAAGGAAGACCGCTCTCGAGAATCGAGGATACAGAAGACTGCGGGTCGCGGTCACACGCAAGACCCGGTATCGGCACGGCTAGCTTTCCGGACTGCGTGGGGAAAGACAGGGCGCGGATTGTATGTTCTGCGCACTCCTGGAACGCAGATATCCAGTTGTGGCGGAGACGAGACAGACTAGGTATATCAAGCTGTATCCCCGAAGATGATACTGAAGGAACGGAGAGGGTAAGCATGACGACTTGTCCGTTGTCGTGTATTCTCCCTGTCGCTATGTTCTCTAGGTCCACTGGGAGCAGATCCAAGACGACCCGGCCGGAATCTTCTTTGACTTGTAGAATGCGGGATATACCTATTCCCTCTAATAGCACCCATGAATCCATCTGCATTGGCCGATCGTCCTGGCTACTCGTGTCAGGGGCGGGTGACGCCACGAGGACGAGGTCGTTGAAAACTAAGGTATAAAGTGTCTTTTCGCGCGATTCTATGATCTGATACGCATTTCTCGGAACGGTGGACTGGCGCTCCCATAAATTTTGATGTGCCAACGACGAGCCAGATGTAGAGCGTTGAACAAAGTTCGACGAGTAAGGATTGATCGGTAAACCGTCGGAAAAGTGCGACTCCACAGATGTACTCGACTCTGACGTCGTCCTTATCGAATCTAAGCGCATGGCTCTTGATTGAATGGCGGTGATGAGCCTCGACTGCCTAACCCCAGTGGTTTGCTGAGAGCGCCCGTGCCTTGGAACTTCCCCGCCGATCATAGATGTGCGAGCTTTGCCACGAGAATCGTCGAGATCTAATCTCCCTCTGGCAAGGAGCCTCCGCGATCGGTGAGCCAGCTGGAGATTGGCAGGCAGGCCTTGAATACGCCCGAGTCGGTCCTTTACTAACTCGTACTCTTCCTCCTGGAGCTTCACTTCTCGCATCACACGAACGACAGTTTCCGTGCAGTGGAGGAGTGAGAAAGTGGCCAGGTAATCTGGGTGGCCTAGGGGCGTAACATCTAGGAGGCGCTGTGCGATGGCATATGATTATTGGGATAAACGGAGAAGTGCGAGTTGTGAAGCGTACCTTGAAATGGATTGGGTAGTCAACGAGTCTGTTGACTGGCTCCACCAAGAAGGCTTCGACGCTCCACCCGTGACAATCGTCATGCTCCTGTTGGATTCTTATAAACTCGCCGAAGTCGCTACCAAATTCTCCGCTCAGACGCTTGATCAATATCGTGGTAGATTCCAACCGGACAACGTATGGCTGATGAACCTCGAGGCGCGACACGAAGCTTCTTACTCTCCCGGCGATGCGCATCACGATCGGGTACTGTTCCGAGACGATAGCGCGCAAAGCTGATGATATCTGCGCGTGCAGGTTGATGATATCTTCAAGCCAGTCGAATAGCCGCGCAACCTCTATCGGTACACCAGCGAGCCAAGTCACGCTATCTTTCATACGCAACGGACGGATGAAGAGCCGCACGAAAGTCTGCAGCCGCCTCACGAAGGCTCTCTCAGACTCACAGAGATCCCAAATAATTTGTTGTCGCTTTATCTCGACTTCGCCATAGCGGTCCAGCAATGAATGATAGGCCGAGGAGGATATCGTGGAGAGCCATGTACGTTGCTCAAAGTCAGATGCTAGCGAGCTTCGCTCGCGATCGGTGCGTCTTGGCGGTTGCATCGTATTTGTTCCCTCGTGAGCCCTAGGAGCACCGTGGCTGTTGGGCAATTTAGTGGTTGGTTGGGAAAGTTTGTTGGGAGTTTCCCTGGGCGGGGGAAATTCGGGAGGGTAGCTCGTTTGGAAATTCCTCCCTTTTCCTTGGCGCTGTGGGTGAGTTGCAGAAGTCTCAGTTCCACCAGGCTGACGTCCCGTGTCGAGTTGTTCGAAGATTGCTTCTGCATCTACGCTGATTTCTTGGTCTTCGTTACGCCAGCGAAAACTTTCAATTGAAGATGAACTATCGGAGTTGGGGAGGGCGGTGTGACGCACGGGAACCGGCGAAGCGTTCTTCCCTTTGGGCTCGCGACTCCGATCAATACTCCGCGTTCCAGCTGTACTATGCGCCCCATCAGAATTTGACCTGAGAGAGCTAGTTCCAAGCATTTCACGGCTCGTCCGGTGCGTACTTCCTGGTGGTCCCCTTGAGTCGGTTCCGCGGAGGCGCGTTGAGGGGGGAAGGGCGACACCAACAACAGGAGCTCTACCGGATGTGTCGCGTGATGACGAGGGACGATCGCCTTCAAGAAAACCTCTAGACGAAGGACGATCCTTTATCAAGGGACTTCGGCGGGCCCTTTGCAACGGAGGAGATGGGACTCTATTTGGGGTGTGGTGTGCGTCCTCGTCACCGGAATATTCGGATAGTGGCGAAAACTCGTTTCCTATGTTTCTGTGCGCTTCTGTCCTCTGACCCGTAGCCATGATGCCTGGAATTTTTCTTGGCGAAGAGTATTCGGGACGGGACCCCGAAAAACCCATTACTGTGGGCGCGCTAGGTGGTTGCCTCGGAGTCGCCTGGCCGCTGCTAGGTGGCCGATGCCTAACAAAGTTCGCATTCTCGTCCCTTGGCTTTAACGTCACATCCACGTTGTTGTGGAAGTCGTCGGAAGGGCTGATGGCAAGGCCTTGTTCCCCGGTGTACTCATCATCTGATAAGTTGTCATCATGCCCATAAGCCTGCGCGGAACCCAAGGAATCGTTGTCCATTCCATTGACAAGCTCGATTAATTCTCGCCTCCGCTGATCACCTTCGCTTGGCCTGACATTAGTGGACTCCCACGGATTTGGAAGCACGTCTCCCGAAGTGGCACTGCCATTTCTGTTTAGATTAGGTGGGCGAAACATTTGGCGGTCCAGCACAAGGGAACGGAGGTGGGCAGACGATGCGCCCGAATCTGCGTCTTCATCTTCTGGATCGGAATTGTATTCGCTCTCGATATCGTCTGGCATACTGCTGCCAATAAGAGGGGTCGTATGGGATTGCCCATTCCCCATTGTACCCGGTGAACTGAGGCCCAGACCGAGTCCTGTATGCGCAGATCTCCCGCCGGATGGCTGATTTCGTTGGGGCCTATGTGAGGACCGAACCGGAGAATTGACCCGGACATAAGGACTAAATTGAGACGTCTCGATCTCTTCACTAGAGCTTGAACTTGAGGGCGCGATCACTGCATTGGTGACAAACAGTGCCCTCCCACGATCACCATGTAGACTTAATTCTGATCCAGAGCTCTCTGCGATAGCCGCATATCCACGACCGGGAGGGATGCTCCGTGACTCTCGTCTCGGAGTGGAAAATGTGGAAACAGGAGGGGGAACCCGGGGAGTAGCCGGAACATGGGGTGACCGAGAGGGAATCCTGGAAACATGACCCGGGTCCGTGTGAGAGCGCTCACGGGCCAAACGGCCAGAACCGATCACCGAAGTAGCCATCTACGTGCCACCTGAGTCACGGTACAAGACGATCGAAGACGTGCTTACATTCCCTGTTTGGACACTGGTGATATCTGGGGGTGCTCGTTCGGAAGGAGTTTTCCGTCCAAGGATACCTTTAACAGATCTGAGTGATCTTGAAGGTGATGCCTTAGTTGGAGATAATTGGTTTCCTTGCCCAGCGCTCGAGGAGGTGGACATAATGGCATTCTTGAGCGCGGGTTTCAGGTTTGGCTTCATTTTAGCTGCCGCCACTGGTGTTGGAATACGGCTACCTTCTAGCGCATTTGTAAACCTCGGGATAGACGTTGGAGTTGTGGGGGCAGTTTTGACGGGACCCGCCTGTGGGTGTTGACGGGTCGGGGGCGTAGATGGATACGATGGGTGCTGAGAGGAAGTGGGTAAAGGATCGTGGGAGTTTTGTTGAGAAGTCGCATAGGGGAATATTACCGGAGTTTGCGCTTGGCTGTTGGGAGTGTTGGGAGTGTTCGTCATCCTGTCGATGGTGTCGCGTAGAGATGGAACTAACTGTGCTTCGACAAGAGGCAAGTCCGCTAGCTGGCTCTTGCGCTTTGACAAAGACTTGTTACTCACTCCGCCCGCTTTTGAAAGCCTTCTATTTAGAAAGGACATCCGCGAGACGAGGCTGGGTTCTGTCGAAGACGCTGACGACGAAGTTGGGAGTTGAGCTGTTGGCATGTGTGCAGGGACCAATGAATCATCGAATCCTGCGAAGGGTTGGCCCGAGGCGGTAGCATGACGGACTGTTGCTTCCGCAGGCTTGTCATCATCGGGATGTGGGTGCGTCAAACCTGCCGCAGCGGCATAATAGGATGGCGGTTGAAAACCCTTGGGGGCGGAACTCGATTGGAAGTAGTTAGCAGATGAGATACCAGATGATCTGGAAGGGTTCTTGTTCTTTGAGCGTGTTAGAGGCATCAGTGCGAAAAGGTATGCAGTGAGCTAGCCGTGAACAACGCACCCGCACATGACGGCCAAACAACCAAACAAAGAACGCGAATTGATCACGTGGTGTGTATCAGTTGTTCTTCCCTGGTGGACGGACATTGGGCGCGGTAATCATCGAGTCTCCGGGAAAGTCCTTTCCGCAGAAACAATACCGTCGGCCGATGATTACGAATCCCGGGATTGGAACAATCCTAACGCCACAGTATGGTAATGTAGCTGTCCATGGGGACATTGACTATGGTGGCCCACCAGAGCTTGAACCCCGAGTCCAATGATTCCACAGTAATCGCCTTGGTTGCCTTGTTCTGGAAATTTTCCGCATTGTGAAGCACCAGGAAGTCTGCCTGAGCGGTCTGGTTCTATAAAGATAAGTGAAGATAAAGGTGATCACGAGTCTCGTCAATCACATGAACTCCTTGCCTTCGTCTTAAAAAGTTATAATTAGCACAGTACAGTCTGTCCAAGTCCGGGTTTCCTCAAGCCTTTGTGAGCCAGTTAAAACTCCTGGTAGTGAATGAAGGGCAGTACGTAAACATGTCGATGCCAGCAGGAGACAATAATTTTGGCTGAAGCGCCCGTGCGCAGCGTCAAGTGACTCGCTTAGGTAAGCCCTCGAGCGTCCAGACGCTGATATGGTACTGCTGTACCGTGGGGATAACTGACGAGGAAATCTCTCACACAAATGACGAAATCATATGTTATAGAGATTCTACAATTATGGTATGTTACAGTAAAGTACAACAAGGCCGCTCATGAGCCACTCATTACGCGAAGCTTGTGACCGCCACCTCCGAACTTAAATTGTAGCGAAACCGGGCGATAACTAGATAACTAGTGATCATCATGAACCATAATAATGCCCTCCGAACCGAATCGTATTCTGGGTGAGGACAAAGCCTCCTATGACCTTTCGGTTGTTCTCCACATGCGCCCGGGCCGGGACCGCTGGTTCAGATGATGGATTCGGCGAGTCGGGAAGTGAAGCTTGAGACGCCTTGCGCGGCTCCTGCACGACCCACAGCTCCGGCGTTTCGGCAACGCGTTCCACGACATCGCGGAATGCCCGGGATACGCCCATCGCGGTCTTTGCTGACGCTTCAACAAACAAACACCCCATACGCGCAGCGTACGCTGCGGCTTCTTCTGTCGATACCTGACGTGCATGCTCCTGTGTTGAAATTGAATAGTCAGATTCGAAGTGGTGTCGACGTATCTGCCACGCCGGAACACAAAGACCCACCTTGTCTGCCTTATTTCCCACCATGATCTTTATCGTAGACTCAGGAACGTATTTGCTCCGCTCCGCGAACCACCACGGGATTGCCTCATACGACTCGCGATCTGTTACATCGTAAACTGCGACGGCGGCAGACAGTGAGTTGGGCGCCACCGAAGCTTAAATTTCTTATGTGATGTATGACCAACCTAAAAGAATTCCTTGCGTCCCACGATAATACGAGGAAGTAATTGCACGGAAGCGCTCCTCGCCGGCGGTGTCCTGACCACAAAATATTTGCCAACCGTTAGGACTCAGATAACAACTTCAAGGAACGTACCCATATTGTGAGATTAACCCTCTTTCCCTTCACATCCAATTTATCCGACTGAAAAATAAATCAGCCTCGCAAGGTAGCTTTGGTACTTATCCGATAGCTACCCAAGTATCAACTCCAACTGTTGCGACAGCTGCATGCTCTGGGAGCCACTGATGATCTGTGAAGCGCAAGAGCAGGCTCGTCTTCCCTACGGAGGAAAGACCGAGCATCAAAATCTTGACATTGATTGGCATATTCTGGTTCGTGGGCAATTCCGCTGACATGTTTGCACGAGCTTGCGGTGTGAGTGAGAGTAGGTCGAGGGGTTTCTGGTTCCTTGAGGGGAAGGGAGATCCAACGCAGGTTAAATAGCAAAGTGCCACTAGTAGGATCGACGGAAAACATGGGCAACCAAGAAGTATGCATCTCCGAATCGGCAGCTTCAGGAGCAGTGAAACATATCGACGCGCAGCACGTCTGGGATTAACATGGCTAGCGTGTTAGAGGGTAACTCTGATGGGAAGATTCGGGTGACTCGGACTTTTGCAGCATCGAACGCTGTGCGGTACGTCCCCACACGAGAAGAAGGAAAGTGGAGCAGGGGGACACAACAGCACTTCAAGCGCCCGTGGAAAAATATGCGCATGAGGTTAGCTCAGGGTCACAGGACCACAGGTTCGTATTGATTGGCTTCCATTTTCACATGAGACGATCCAATGGTGTTGTAGGGAAATGGTCTTTGTGTTCAGGGTTGTGCGAGATACAGTATGATGAGGCCGACGCTGAACTCTGGTTAGTCTTCGGGGAGAAACGGCGGCACTGAATGGTGTAGGGCAAACTCCTCACGTGGTATAAGAAAAGAAGTAGTCGGTATAGCGGCACAGTTATGTCGGCAGTTTGATGTCAGAAGTTTCATTCGTGAAGCAATTCCCCGACATACGTAGAGGCAGTGAATCACGGGTGCCGAGCTAATTTCAATGATCCTTATTATTTTCATCAAGGAACAGTTGATGTGCACCAAGTCTGGCTATTAATACACACTACCAACAACCATTGGTGAGTGACGGAAGCCTAACATGAATCACAAGTGGCTCGTGAGACCAAGACGCAGAGAACACATTACTTTGTTCGGTCACAAACTGGCCCTCCCGAGGCGACATCACCCGAGTACTACAGGACATCGATCGCTGCCTCAGGACTTGAGTAGGAATCCTAGATATGAAAAGGAGTTTCAGGGGAGGTTCGGAGTTTGCAGCGAAAGGCCTCATGCAGTGAAAAATGGTCTCTTCATGCGCCATTTGTGCCCTAATCATGCGGAGCAGATTTGTTGAGGCGACATGGCACAGGAAAGAAGTTAAACCAGCATCCCTGCCGTGTACTCCGCTTGCCGCGGCCGCGGAAACCAGGGTGGATTCCGTCTCTAAAAATACCCGGGCGTAACAAATGAACCAGTCATGACTGCGTCCGACAATGGTCATGGCACGGACGATAACGTCATCATTGTTGACAAGATTCGATAAGGAAAACGGGTCCACAAAATAAGCAGAGTACAGCGGAGCGCCCAAACTGTGCCTGATGCAATGAAATGTAGACCGAAGGCAACAGAAATAGACATGACGAGAAAAGCGGGGGACACTTTCATTTTCGATCTTCCAATCTGCCAAAGCAATCAAGTCGTCCATGGCGCAGTGCTGCATGAGATTCGTGTCTTCATGATATGTCTGATGCGCCGAGAAACCAGACGCTGTGGCAATCAAGGCACGTGACGAGCCAGAATGCGCTGAAGTTTTTGCTCCATCCCTTGCACCTTTTTGAGGTACAATGTGATGGACTCCGTGACATCTGTAATCTCGATATTCCCCATAAATGCGAACTTTAAAGCTTGGAAACTTTCGTCGCCGTCATAATACGATTCGGGGAGACTGGTTATGGCAAGCACGTTAGTGGCGAGTATCGACTGCGCTATTATAGACATACGTTGAGACATTGAGTTCGCGAAGACGGCGTTCCTCCCATAGTTTCGCGTCATTCATAAAACGAAAGCATGACATTGCAGTATCGGCGAGACGCGCTTGCTCTTCTGTCATCAACGATGCATGATATAATCTTTGCTTGTCGAGCTTCCCATGGGCCCAAGGGAAGTATATCCGAAGGTAGTGGTGCAAGAGATATGCGTCTTTGGCGTGCGTCCACAAATAAAGCACGTGCTACCTCTCAAGTAAGAACGATGGTTCGGTACGAATCGAGAAGAGACAGGTGAACGTACAAGGCGAATGATATGCTCCACAATACATATGAAAATGCGTCGCGTCGCGTCAAGACGTTCTGGGTTGAGAAGCCTCCTGAGTATGTCCTTATCCGCTTTCTGCAAAACGCGTATATTCGGATTGGGACGCGTTTCATAGAATCGCTGCCAGATCAACGCCCATTTCGCGTGCTCCCGTGAAAACTCGCGTGCGCGTTCGACTTGCGATAAGATGTCGAGCAGGTCCGGAATGTGATTGAAGGATAGTGTCGGGTGAAGTATGCTTTGGGCCGCATACAGTAGGGCGCTCAAGGGAGGTTCGGCGTCTACGGAGCCTGGTGGGACTCTGAGGTCAATGAGGTCTGACCTTCGAAACGTGATTGAGAGACCTTCTGTTGATACATGGGTGAAACTGCACTAACGTAGAATCTTCGAACATTCCTCTTCAGTGTGATCTGGTTTTCGAAGAAGCGTCTCTAGATCTTTGACATCCATTGCCCATAAGGAGAGGAGACAGAAGAAATGTAGGGTGTAGGGTATATGCCGGGATGGGATGGGAGAGATGAGGCGGAAGCAAACGCGAAACAGTTCTGTCACATGACTGACAAATCGTGTAAACAACAAAACACGATAATACATTACATAATTCCAAACAACACCACTTTTTCTATCCTCTACTATCCACGACGCATCCATCATGATACTGATTGTGTAACATGCACGCTGTAGGTCTAACTTGACATCGATACATAAAATTCAGATGCCATTAACGCTTCGCTAGAGCTTAATTGTCCTGACAGATCTTAAAGTAATCGCGTGTTCTGGGAGAATAAGAACCAACGCAGTACACAGATGGCCTACAGGAGCTCAAACTGTCAAGACGATGTACGATGCCTTGGGTAGCCAGAGACTTGGACAGTAGTATCGCAAGACAGGGTACCTGTTCTACCTTCAGGTGTTGAGCGCCGAGCTTCGACTATTTTAATCCGTGCGTATCTGGTCAGTGTGCTATGTTAGAAGCTTCTGAGCGCATCGCCTCTTGTTGATTTTGGCATGTATGCCATAGTTTGTATGGAAATAACTGTTCAACTGATTGAGACAGGCTATGGGTCACCTCCGGGGAACCAGGACAGAAATGCCTTCGTCAATTTCGAAGACAGAAAGCAGATTCATATTAGTCTATATCGGGATGACATGATGCAAACGTCCAAGAGAGATCACGCTCACTTGTGATACAACAGACTCGATTCATGAAACACATCAAGGTCAGTCACAACTTCCATGTTACACCCGTATGATGTAACGAGGACTTCAGTTTGATGAGGGAAAAGGTTGAGGTGAGATACCGCACTGTGGGTGTGTCCATAGGCCAGCGGGTCTGAAGCATGGAAGCCTGGGCAGAAAAAGTATGCAAGATCATGAGGCGAAACGTGCACGCCGTGTTCAAGGCACAATCGAGTCGTGATCTCAAAACCCAGACGGATTTACCGCAGGTATGATTCAATATTATAACTCTCACATGACCAACGTGTTCTGTGTGACCACACCTCATGCTCTAGTCGTGATTCGCTTAGTGAAAGTACACAGGATACGAAACGTCCAACATAGATATAATTAAAAAAATGTAATGACTCTGAGAGAAAATGTCTGATACAGGCAGCAATCAGTAGCTAAGGAAGTATGGGGGTCGGGGTCGCGCAAAGGATGCTTGGGGTGGGCTAGGCTTGAAGACGACACGAAGCTCTGGGTTTTCTACGATACGTTCAACGATGTCCCGGAATGCTTTTCGCACGCCAACGGCCGACTTCGCTGATGTCTCCACGAAGTGGCAACCCATTTTCTCCGCAAACGCCGCCGCCTCTGCAGTGGGCACCTGACGTTGGTATTCCTGAAAAGAGACAAATACTAAGCATGATAAGACCAACTCGAACGTGAGAGGCGCCGCACCTTGTCTACCTTGTTACCCACAATAACTTTGACGACCGGTCCATGGACATAAGTTGATATCTCGGCAAACCAGCGCGTGAGCTCCACAAAAGACTGACGGCATGACGCGTCATATACTTCAGAGACGATCAAGTCAGTGTTTGCGGAAGTATTCAAAGTCCAGATCAACATACCAAGGAGTATTCCCTGTGCACCCTTGTATTGGGCTAGCTGCATAGTGCGGAACAGCTCTTCACCTGCAGTATCCTAATCCGTTAGGCCCAAGTCAGCGTCTTGGGTTTCCATAGTTCGAGAACGGTGGGACTCACCCATACAGCCAGGTTCACGTTTTCTCCTCTCACGTCGAGTTTTCGTCTCTAAAAGTTCGATCAGATATCGTGAAAGTCCCGATGAGTGTGAGCAATGCGCCTACCTTGACCTCAACGCCGATCGTTGCATCGGCTTCGTCCTCTGGAAGCCATTGATTCTCTGACCAGCGCATGAGAAGACTGCTCTTCCCAACGGATGAGTTGCCAATCATGAGAATCTTGACGTGTAGCTCCGGCGAATGTGACATCACCAAGGTGTATGTGCGACGTAAAGGGAGAAGTGCCTTTGTTATGGGTAAGCGATGATGAAGCTGGTACTGTGGGATGGGAAACTGGCGCAAGATAAATATGAACCATGGAATTTTTGAGAGTAAGCACTCATAGCGTGAGGTTGTGCGTACAACACTTCCGAATCGGTAGTACGGGTCCAGCGAAACGGCCGTTCATTTTCCTCGTCGGGCTGACATAAGCTCCCAGATCCTAGAGATGATGGCCAGGGGTAGTAGAAACGCTCGCAACCAGTTCGCAACCACGCAGTCCAAATTGGGTGACGAGGCTGGCAACCACGAGCCAATAATCATCGGAGTTTCGAGTGGATGGCACACCTCAATGGTGTCTATGGAAGGCCAGGAATACTTCATGCAACCGTTGGTCGATCGTGATACAGTGATAGTCTGAAAAGAATCCAGCTCGTGATGGTAAAATCGATGTCTTAGAATTCGTCTGTTTCGGTTAGGACAATGCTATCTTCAATTAGTGCGGGAAGAATTTAGACGCCAGGGATTACAATAATTCAAACAAAGTTTCCCTACTTTGTCTTTGGTAGGTGGCGCGCGCTGGAAAAGAGTTGTACCTGGTGCCGACCCTCAATGCCGAGGATTGGCACTGACCCGTACATCGTGGAGACCACAGTAGCGTTCAGTGAATGTGATAATGTGATCGAGTGCTCAAGCAGCACCACAGAAACAAAGAGGACATTGATTGGTACAGGCGTCGCAACGGCGGCAAAACGATAATGCCATTTGAACGCAGCGGTAGTGCAGCACGCAGCACGCTTTGAGTTTCAGAAAGAAAAAAAGGCTGACATGAGGGGGGGGATCAGAAATTCAAATGACTCTCGTGTGGGAAAGCTTTCAGCCGGAAAATGCCAGTGAGGCCCCACAGTGGCCCCACTGCAAACTCCATGCGAGCCCACGAGGTGTTTCAATCGATCGACTACGCAAATGGGGCGAAAAAAGGCGCCAGCTCAGGGACTGTATCATTGTGGTCCGTATGCAGTCATGGTCGTCCGCGGGGGGCGGATTGTAATCGGAGACTGGTGAGTAATCCCCCGTTGGTCGAAAATTTGACTGTCTGACTCTGTTCGATACGGGCCCTCTTTTGGTCGCACGGTTCTGGGATGCACCGATGACGGACACCCTCATCATGTTCTCTGGTGTCGCCACGGTGGTATTACCGACGCCTAGATGGTACCGCATATTTCTCGAGAAAATGGCGCCCATGGTCAACGTTTTCGTGCATATAGCCTACAGTTCAAGGCGGACATTTCCGACACCTCACCAAGCCCAAACATTGCACATGCAACTCCTCCCTCAAAACTCCACCAAATCACTTCAAACTAAGTGCATTATAATTGCATTTAAGAGTAGAATAGATCTTGTTCATTAGTTTAAAAAAATAATTTAAGTGGCCACTTTTCCAAGCAAAGATTGAAACAAAATGACAAAAAAACATGTTCCTGCACTGTGCATGCTTAGAAAATACTGGAAATGAGATATTTGGATCATTTACACCAAAGTAAGGCTATCTATTAGGGCTTGGAGGTGAACAAAAATATTGCACCATTGGGGAATTGAACCGACGACCTCACCCTCCTCACTCATGTAAGCAAAATAAAAATAACCATTACACCATATCACCTTACTATCATTATCCCTTTAACAATATATGAATAGCTGCGCTATCATAAGTGATGGAAAATTCATTGCAATGCTCATATCCCATTTTTGCATATTAAAATTATTTTTATATTGGTAAAAAAATGGAAATTATATTGAAACAAGCGCCCAAAAATCGAAAATAGCAGAATCAGCATAAGTTATTTTACCCACTTTCCTTCGGTCAATAGGTAGGCGCCCACTCACGTGCTGCAAATGTTCGCCTTGAACTGTAGTAGGGCTGCAAACGTTCAATCACACCGCCCTTCAACCCGATACCAGTGGTGCCCATTCGCGAAGCTACTTGGAACAGTAAGGCAAGTGCCCTCGTTTCCTTGGTTTCCATCAGCTCAAAAAACTATTTTCTGTAGAGGAGACAGGTGGAAGACCCAACGTATCTTTCACGTGCAACTCGGAACCCTGCACATTGTGTATCTTTGGTTTTTTTTTCTATTCCCTCTTCTTATGTCACTGTAAGCATCTTGTTAGGGTTCTTCTCTGCAACGAGCCTGGTACGTGGCTCCCCTCAGGTGATCCCGACTCCAACGCCGGACAGGAATCATCGAAGCTGGGAGTTTAGCTTGGCCACGACTCCCTGAACGGGTATGTTGGACTCGGAACGACCCTCGATCGATACGAAGGGAAGATCAGAAGTATGATGCCATCAACAACAAAAATTTATGAGGCACTTTTGAAACTGGGGCGACCTTATGATGCTACTGTACCATTATACCGGAGACTATTTTGCCTTCAGACTTCAGAGTCACATGGTTCCTGAGTTGGACGCCGCAAGCAGGACCAGGATGTCGATTAGGACGAAGAATGATGACAATAGCCCCCCCATCCCACAGGAGGACGTAATAAAATTATCATATCTAAAAGCGACACGACGTGAGGGTATGGTACAAGACAAAACGAGCATGGTCAATATCGTGAAGATGATGATGATCAGGGCAAGGCAAAAAAACGTCCCCTGACGGTGTGTATCCGGGGGCCACAGCAAAAGCGTGCTGCTAACACAAACAACCGCTCGACTCCTCCTCGTCCTGCACCTGTGACAGGTCGATGTTCCCCGGCATGCTCGCGCGAGCAACGGTGGTCGTGGCATTTCCAGCGGGCCGTGGCGCCGCGGCGGTGCTGGTCTTGGTGGCGGGCTTCTCCTCGCTCCACAGCGAAGGCGTATCGATGATGCGCGTGACGACGTCGTTGAACGCCTCGGTCACGCCGACGGCCGTCTTGGCGGATGCCTCGACAAAGAGACATCCGGCGCGCCCCGCGAACGCCGCCGCTTCTGACGTCGGCACCTGGCGGGAGTATTCCTAAGAAAGGAGGAAAAGGGTCAGGGTCAGATGAATGGTTAATGGTTGGAGGGGTGGGGTAGCTGTTTGCATTACCTTGTCCAGCTTGTTCCCGACGACGATTTTGACGACTTCGGGCGGGACGTAGTTCTCGAGTTCTTCCAGCCAGCGCGGGAGCGCCTCGAACGACTCGCGACTCGACACGTCGTACACTATAATCGTATCACAACGCAACCCCAATACCGCGCCGAATGAGCCGAGTAGCGAGAAGAGGAGGATGGGTGAGGAATGCGGAGCGCGTGAGGTGGGGTTGTGTGGAGAGGAGAGATGAAATGTCCGCACCGAGGATGACGCCTTGCGCGCCGCGGTAGTACGACGCCGTGATGGTGCGGAAGCGTTCTTGGCCTGCTGTGTCCTACACGTGCGTGCAGCGCAGCGCACACATTTATCGACGACCGCAAGAGGAGGGGGGAGGGGAATCTCAGCCGTCTCTACTCGTCCATACTAGAAGAGAAACGCACCCATATGCTCATCTTGACTTTCCGCCCGTTGACCTCCATCTTATGTACCTAACGTATCCCAAGCACAACGGCAACAACGTCATCGTCAATCTCCCACAAAAAATATGAATATAAAAGAGAGAAGGGAGGGAGAAAAGAGGGTTAAGGGTAGGGGGTGTCAGTTGGTGCAGGTGCAACACGCACCCGAAAGTCGACGCCGATCGTTGCGCTCGCTTCGTCCTCGGGTAACCACTGCTTGTCGGAGAAACGGAGCAAGAGGCTGCTCTTCCCTACGGACGAGTTGCCGATGAGGAGCAGCTTGACGTTGATGAGCTCTTGCGAATGCGATTTTGGCGTCGGTGCCATCGTGCGGTCGGCGAGTGAAAGTGTACGTGCGTGTGGTGCGGTGTTGGTTAGCGGAGCGGTATTGTATAGGAGCAACTCGTGCGTGACGCGTGTTGGTGTTGGTTCGTGGTTCCGTGGGGTCGTGTGTGTGGCGAAGGGTCAAAGTCCGTGCGTGCGATTATGGTATCAGTACTGTATCAGTAATTCTGAGTGTTGACGTGACTCGTATCGCTACAGTCAGGATTGGTAGGGGACCGTGGGGGTGGGTGAGGAAAGAATGGAGGTGGAAGGGGCTGAGAGGCGTGGAGCCCACAGGGCCCAAAAGAATCAACTGTAGCCAACCGGGCCACGAATCGTAATGATATGTCGATCATCACACCCACGCGCACTGGCTGAACATGTATTGTCTTTATGGTC
>Ga0307510_10002100_pt1 | contig 22521 bp, 19 predicted proteins | sample 12_EM_MG_FD_207224 | JGI IMG/M metagenome (GOLD analysis project Ga0307510, IMG submission 207224) | Populus trichocarpa ectomycorrhiza microbial communities from riparian zone in the Pacific Northwest, United States - 12_EM | ecosystem: Host-associated > Plants > Roots > Unclassified | place...
TGATTCTTCCTTAATTTAATGTTCCAAGTCTTTCAATCTTACAAGTTTCAAAGCTCTCTCTCACTTTTTCTTGTTTTTCTCTTAATTTCTCACGTTCTTCTCTTATTTTCTTTTCACATTTGTTACTGCCCAGTTGGCAGTTCATAACAGAAAAGGGGCTGCCTTGTTTTATTTTTAATGGCAAATTACCATTTTATCCTTAATGAATCTTTTTGTTTCCATTTGACGGTCCTTATTCTTTACTAGCACTACCGAGCTCCGTTCATCTTAAAATTTTAACTAGATTTTATTCAATATATTTTAAGGTTCCTCATAAAATTTCAGCTCAATTTGATTGTCGGATTTAAAATTACATCAAATAACGTAAAACTAGTCAAATTGTGATTTTTCATCAAATTTCCGAATTTCTCTAAAAATTCTAAAATTTTAACCCAAGCTAAGGAATCTTATTAGAAGGCTCCACGAGCAAATTTTTAGAATTTTCTGATAACCCGATCGAGAGTTACAAATTGTTTTCTTTTTATTTTACATGAAACTAGTCAATTTATAATTTTTCGACCAGAGGTTTTACAAAAGTTCAATCAAGAAACAAGATTGAGAAACCAAAAGTCAGCTACAATGCTGAAAATATCATCAAAAGTCTAACCTAAAATTATTCCTAAAAAGTATTTAAACTCCAAGCCAAAACCTTAGTTTCCCAAATGGGTCTCACATAAACCCAATTTAAATAATAATCAACCTAAGCTAAAACTAGCCCAAACTAATTAAAATATACAAAATAAACAAGTCTAAACCCCAAACAAATTATCTCCTTTTAAAATTAAAAAATTAGTTGATAGCCCAACTAATTAAATAAGACAAGTTCGTTGTTTCTGCATCCTGTCTGGCAGCAGCAAGGCCCAACTTAAAACGGATGGTTCTCTCTCGCCTTAATGAATTAGAAGGCGTTCAATATACCGTTGGAAAGGTATGGAAGTCTAGTTTCCAGCCCAACTAGAATCACATCAAAATTCGATCTGTAGCTCCAGTTATGACCAAAAGAGTAACGAAATGTCAAACTGTCCGAATCTAGTCTTCTTCTCCCAATCCTTGTGTAATGGTCTTGGTTCCACCAACAAGCCCCACTTGAACATGAACCAGATTAATCAAGGCTTGCTCTTTATTATTACAAATCCTCTTGAAGTCCACATTAGCCCATGTATCTTGAAGAAGTCCATTGAAAGCTTCTTTGAACTTCTTAGACTAGTAACTGGACCAACTGGAACCTCCAATGGATCATTTGATGGTTGGATCGCATTATCTGTCACAAAAGTCCAGCAGAATACACACATGCAAATTATCAATTCTAGCACAAAATCTTTCATCATATTCTAGCAGAATACATACATTGCAAATCATCAATTCCAACACAAAATCTTTCACAAATCCCAGCAGAACACACACACATGCATTTTGGCCAACCCCATATCTAAGGCCGACCCTCTACCATGTTTTGTCTTTTCATTTTATACATTTTCTTTGTTAGATGTTATGGAAATTTGCCTTATTTCATCTTTGTTTCTTTGACCTCTTAGTTGGTTTTAGTTTCCATTACAACTAGCTTAGGGGTCTTAGGTCAATTTTTCTTAGGGACTCCTTCATCATTTTCGGTTCAGGGTTTCAATAACAAGGGGGAGGAGACTACATGACCCATACCTTTCGGATCTAAGTTATATGGACAGTTTGGTAGAGTTCCTTCTCTCCTTCTCCCGGTTTTCCTTCTCCTTCTTTCTCTCTCTGTTCTATTTCTTCTGTTAGTTTTTTTCCCACTCATTCCAGCCCCTTCTCCCTTCCCTCTAAGCAGCTGTTCAACCTCTACTCTGGATCTCAACTCTCTCTTTCTCTCACACGTTCACAGAGGTACTCTATGCTGGTTTTGGTTCAGTTTCTGTTGGGAAACAGGAAGAGAAGAGAAGCATACAACTGGACATGCAACTGTTGTTAGCAGACTTTGGGAAGAGGAAGGGTCACCTTCTCTCTCTCCTTGCATTTATACTTCACATTAAATAAGGTGGGGGTGTTTGGGGTTGGTTTAGATGTGCTTTTGTCCCTGTTTTGGTATGTCCAAAACTGGTTTTACCCCTCCCTCTTAACTCCTTAAGACAATGTGATTGTTTTCCTAAACTTTTAATTAGACCGAGTTGCTGTCGATTTCTGAAATCGGCAGCGAAACTGCGTCGCTGCCGATCTAGAAATCAACAGTGAAAACAGCATCGCTGCCGATCCAAAAATTGACAGCGACGGTGGGGTTGTTTGGATTTTCAATTTCTTTTTAGGTGTTTACAAATGATATGGAGATTAAGGAACAAGGAAGTATATTGGAATTGAAGAAAATGGGCTTGCGGCTAAGTGTATGGCCTGAGGGATCACTATTAGCTTAGTTAAAGATCCGATTTGTGCTTCGAGACAAGGTCTTGGTGGCTCAACAGGCGGATGGAAAAGTAAAAGAGATCAAGGAGAGGGTAAACCAGGGCATAGAGACAATATTTCAAATGTTATTTAATGGGCTAATAGCTATGAAGTATTAAGAGAAGCTCATGAATCTCAATTTGCTACTCATCCTAGGAGTACAAAGATGTATAGGGATTTAAAGGAATACTACTGGTGGCCAAATATGAAGACGGAAATAGCAGAATTTGTATCAAACTATGGGATCTATCAGCAAGTAGATAGAACACCAGAGATTTGGAGGGGAATTACAGTCACTATCGATTCTGGAATGGAAATGGGAGGATATTTCTATGAATTTTGTGACGGGATTACCCAGGGGAAAGAAGGGTAATGATGCCATATGGGTGGTGGTGGATTGACTGATAAAATCTGCTTTGTTTTTACCTATAAAGATGACTGATTCGGTGGATAAGTTGGCAAAATTGTATGTAAATGAAGTAATCAGACTTCATGAGGTGCCAGTGTCTATTATATCGGATCAGGATCCAAGGTTCACATCGAGATTATGACCTAACTTACAACGGGAATTGGGGACAAAGTTGAATCAGAGCACAATGTTTCGCCTCAAATGGATGGTCAATCTGAAAGGACCATTCAAACTCTTGAGGATCTCCTAAGGTCCTTTATGCTGGAGTTTGGAGGGAACTGGGAGGATCTCCTGCCACTGGTAGAGTTTACTTATAATAATAGCCTTCAAGCTACTATTGGTATGGCTCCATATGAAGCATTGTACAGGAGCAAATGTCTTACCCTAATTTGTTGGGATGAAGTAGGAGAAAGGAAGCTTTTGGGACCTGAAATGGTACAACTAACAACTGAGAAGGTGAGGGTGATCAGAAAGAGGATGAAGGAAGCCTAGGATAGACAGAAAGGTTACGTAGATAACCGATTCGGAATTCCAGGTGGGGGATAAGGTATTTTTGAAGGTGACGCCTTGGAAAGGCATCATTTGATTAGAGTTGTCTATCGGCCCGAAACATATTGGCCCTTTTGAAATTAAAGAAAGAATCGGGTTATTTGCCTATCGATTAGAGTTGCCTGCATATTTGGATAAGATTTACAATGTGTTCTGTAACATCCCCCGTTCTGGGATAAAAACAACAATCTCATGTCAACCGAAATTAAATTTTTTTTCTATATATATTCATGATGTTCATATTAACATCTACTAAAATTTCTACGGAGTCTCCACTATACCAGAAGGTCCCAAGTTATCGACATTTAACCCATTGACACTTCTAATAACCCGCATCTCCTAACTCAATCCCGACCCAATCATCCTAGGTCTCAATCCCACAAACATCATACATATCAACCACAATATTTATGATATACATTATATAACAACTATCATTATGGATGGATGAAAATATAAATACGCACACATGAAACATGGTTATATGAAGTACAAAGTTAAGTTCATTTAATCAAGTTTAAACATTAATTATACAAATTAAGTTATACAAACATTTTCATGTTTACAAAATACAAGGGTATACTTCCTAGAACCTATATTACAAGAAGTGAACATAAGCTAGGATCTACTCCTGTCGTGCATGCGATGGTCATGAAACAAAATACATATTATTAAAACATGAATATCACAATAAATATAGCCACAAATATCTAACAATTTAAAAAGGGCAACATGCATTCATATTTTGTTCACTTCTCCCTTCTGGTTTTCATTAGAATCTCTTTCTTGTTCAACTACTAAAAATCATTTCCCCTCCCATTATCAACCCCCATTCTAGATATTATAAGATCAATCATGATTATTTCTGCTTAACACATTACCGATACCAATTTCACTGGTATCATCATCGTCACCCCGTAAGAGTTGATGTAAGGTGATCCCCTTACCCGGGATCCTAACATACACTAAATGTATGCTAGCCAATACATAGTGTGATCCCCTTACCCGAGATCCTAACATACACTAAATGTATGCTATCCAATACATGGTGTGATCCCTTTACCCGGGATCCTAACATACACTAAATGTATGCTAGCCAATACATGGTGTGATCCCCTTACCCGGGATCCTAACATACACTAAATGTATGCTATCCAATATATGGTGTGATCCCTTTACCCGGGATCCTAACATACACTAAATGCATGCCAATACATGATTGATCCCCTTATTCAGGATCCTAACATACACTAAATGTATGCCAGGCAATGGTTGATCCCCTTACCCGGGAATCCTAACATACACTAAATGTATGCTAGTCCAAACATGATGATCCCCACCCGGGATCCTAACATACACTAAATGTATGCTAGTTCACGCCTCAAAATCATACTTCTCATATTACCTTTGTCAGCGATAATTTCATCACTTGACAATTCACACAACAACCTTTCACCTATTATCCAAGATTCGGTAATTCACATTTCACATAAGTAACATATTAAATCAAGGAATTTAACTAGAAAGTATAGGTGCGATTCACCTACCTGCAATAGAAGCTCTACTCGTGCTCACCTGCTGCTGCTGTTGCACCACGCCTGTGGTCCTTCCTACAAATCATAGGTTTATCTCATAAATTTTCCCCACTCAAGGATATGTTTTATAATAACCCTATCAACAACCAATAAGTCTTTCTTCTAGTCATTTCTTTATATTTTATTTTTTTCTTATTACACCCATTGATATTGTTGTTCTTTGTCCAACGATAGTTATCATTTCGTTCTATATATTTAAACTATTACTGTTTAAATCTCAAACTGTTATTGTCCAACTGTTACTGTCTTGACATTGAACTGTTACTGTCCGACCTCTCCTCAGATTTTTAACTATATCTAGAGTTATAGAACTTCGTTTCAAGCGAGATTGGTCTCGTTGGAAAACTAAGGCACGAAGCTACAAGTTCTCTAAGGAAAGAGAACCCAGTTCTGCCCCCAAGACAGTCAAAATTGCTCATTAATAAACATTGGACTGTTAATGTCCAACTGTTACTGTCTAGAAATTAGACTGTTATTGTCCGACCTCTGCTCAGATTGTTAACTATATCTAGAGTTATAGAACTCCATTTTAAGCGAGATTTGGTCTCGTTGGAAAGCTAAGACACGAGGCTACAAGTTCTCTGTAGGAAGGAGAACCCAGTTTGCCCCCCAAGACAGTCAAAATTGCTCATCAACAAACTAGACTTACTGCCCTACAGGGTCTGTCATGACCCAATCTCTGTTGGTGACCCATAGCTGGAGTTCTATAATGCCAAATTGAGCAAGACCAATTTTTTTAGTTAGTCAACATCCAAAACTACAATTTCTATGAGGAACCTGATCCTAATTTCTTCATCCTCCTACCCGAAATCTCTCTGAAAGTCAAGAGACGAAACTGTCCAAATTCACCAACCTTTCCATTTACACACAACACATGAGGTTATTTAATTTTAGCAACTAATACTTTTTCCTCAATTCAAGTCTAAGAACCCTAATCTATAATTCAACATCCAGACATCAATTCATAATCAACTTTGAAACGACTCATAAGACCATGTTTAGAACACCTTACCCGGTAAGAAACAAAGTTTCGATCTTCAACTCCCTCCTTTTCTTTCTAATGACAGCCGACCCTCCCCTCTTCTCTTCTTGTTCAGATTTTCTTGTTAATCCCTTGCCCACAAGTGCTTATTTTACCTATAACCCTTAATCTTGGATGGGTTCTTGAAATTTTGGTGTTTCTTTCTTGATTTGCAAAAATAAATACAAAAACTCCCTCTTTTCTTTCCTTACGGTTGCTGCAGATTTTTGGTGAAAAGAGGAGTATTTGTGCTCTATAATTATTCTTATTTGCATTTAGGCCTCATTTTCTTTAAGTGTATTATTTTTGCCCCCACATCTTTTTTTCTTCTTATAATTAAGTTATACCTTTTTTATTTTCTTATAATTTCACCCCATAACTTTTAGCTTAGATTATTTTCTTTAATTTAATCCAGCCTTGATTTTTCCCGAGGTTTACATGTTCCATGTGTCATTGTTGCGGAAGGCCAAGATAGACCCCTCACGGGTATTGCCACAAGTTCCTATGAAGATTAAAAGGGATCTAACCATGGAAGCTAAGCCTGTCAAGATCTTGGATCGAGATGAGAAGGTGTTGAGGAATAAGAGAGTTCCCCTGGTGAGAGTATTGTGGAGAAGCTCTTAAATAGAAGAAGAAACATGGGAAAGAGAATTCGAGATGAAGCAAAAGTTCCCGCATTTATTCTCTGACATAGGTACATAACTTGAATTTCGAGGATCAAATTTCTATTAGAAGGGGAGAATGTAAACCCCGGGAAAAATAAAGGTTGCTTAAATTGTAAACTAACTACATGGGAAATAAAAGTGAAGAAATTCATGCATAGGGTTAAATAAAAACAGAAATTCAGAAATTTTTGGATATAAATTCTCGGGCGAAATAATTTGAGACATTATAAATTAACCTGGTAATGTTGAGGTTTGGATTTAATTGAAGAAAATAAACTAAACTAAAAGTTGTGGGGTGGAATTATAAGAAATGAAAAGAGGTATAACTTAATTATAAGAAGAAAAAGATGTGGGGGGGGGGGCAAAAATAATACACTTAAAGGAAATGGGACCTAAGTGCAAATAAGAGAGATTATAGAGTATAAATACTCCTCTCCTCACCAGAAATTTGTAGCAACCAGAAATCTGTTGCAACCATAAGGAAAGAAAAGGAGTTTTTGTATCCATTCTTGCAAATCAAGAGAAAAACACCAAAATTTCAAGAACCCATCCAAGAATGGAAGGGGTGACAAATCTGGACAGGTTCGTCTCCCGACTTTTAATGAGATTCCGGGTAGGAGGATGAAGGAATTAGGATCAGGTTCCTTCATAGAAATTGTAGTTTTGGATGTTGACTTACTAAGGAAATTGATTTTGCTCAATATAGAGCTATAGAACTCCAGTTATGGGTCACCAACCGAGACTGGGTCATGATATACCCTGTAAGGCAGTAGGTCTAATTTGTTGATGAACAATTTTGACTGTCTTGAGGGCAGAACTAGGTTCTCCTTCCTTCAGGGGACTTGTAGCCTCGTGTCTTAGCTTTCCAACCTCGCTTGAAATAGAGTCCTAGAACTCCAGATATAGTTAAAAATCTAAGAAGAAATCGGAATGCGACCTCTGCAAACAGTAACGGTTCAAGATAGTAACGGTTGGACAGTAACAGTCCAATGTCTAGACAGTAACAGTTCCAGATAGTAATGGTTCAAGACAGTAACAGTAACAGTTCAATACAGTAATAGTCCAATGTCTAGACAGTAACAATTCAATGTCCAAGCAATAATGATTCAATACAGTAACAATTCAAGACTAACGGTTGGAGAGTAACAGTCCAATGTCTAGATAGTAACATTTAAATGTCTAGACAGTAACAGTTCAAGACAGTAACAATCCAATGTCTAGACAGTAACAATTCAATACAGTAATGGTTTAATACAGTAACAGTTCAAGATAGTAAAGGTTCAATGTCTAGACAGTAACAGTTCAATGTCTAGACAGCAACGATTCAATACAATAACAATTCAAGACAGTAACGGTTGGAGAGTACCAGTCCAATGTCTAGACAGTAACAGTTCAATGTCTAGACAGTAACGGTTGGAGAGTACCAGTCCAATGTCAAGACAGTAACAGTTCAATGTCTAGACAATAACAATTCAAGACAATAACAGTTGGAGAGTACCAGTCCAATGTCTAGACAGTAACATTTCAATGTCTAGACAACAACAATTCAAGATCGTAACAATTTAATATCTAGACAATAACAATTCAATGTCTAGACAATAACAGTCCAATGTCTAGACAGTAACAGTTCAAAACAGTAATAGTCCAATGTCTAGACAATAATAGTTCAATGTCTAGACAGTAACGGTTCAATATAGTAACGGTTCAATACAGTAACGGTTGGAAAGTAATAGTCCAATGTCTAGATAGTAACAGTTCAAGACAGTAACAATCCAATGTCTAGACAGTAATAGTTCAATGTCTAGACAGTAATGATTCAATACAGTAATAGTTCTAGACAGTAACGGTTGGACAGTAACAGTCCAAGGTCTAGACAATAATAGTTTGAGATTTAAACAATAACAATTCAAATATAAAGAAATGAATGATAACTATGGTTGGACAAAGAATAACAATATTAATGGGTGTAATGAGAAAACATAAAATATAAAGAAAAAATGATTGAAAGAAATACCTATTAGTTGTTGATATGATTATTATAAAACATATCCTTGAATGAGGAAAATTTATGAGATAAGCTTGTGATTTCAGGAGGGACCACAGGCGTGGTGTAGCAACAACAGCAGGGGAGTATGAGTAGAGCTTCTACTGCAGGTAGGTGATCCTCACATAAGCTTTTTAGTTAAATTCAAGAATTTAATATGTTAATAATGTGAGATGTGAATTTGCAAACGTTGGATATTATGTGAAAGGATGGAGTTGGTGTAATGATGTTGTTTTTTCAGATAGTATCCTATATGTATGTGTGTTCAAGATGAACTACCCTTGTGTGCATTGCTAAGTGATGGGAGTACCATTGACAAAGAAAATATGAGAAGTGTAATATGTGTTTCGACTAGCATGCATTTAGTGTATGTTAAGATCCCGGGTAAGGGGATCACCGTGCAACGACTAGCATACATTTAGTGTATGTTAGGATCCCGGGTAAGGGATCACCATGTTTTTTACTAACATATATTTAGTGTATGTTAGGATCCCGGGTAAGGGGATCATCATGTTTTGACTAGCATACATTTAGTGTATGTTAGGATCCCGGTGTAAGGGGATCACCCTAATTTTTTACTAGCATACATTTAGTGTATGTTAGGATCCCGGGTAAAGAGATCTCCATATGTTAATGTTAATGGGATGATGATGATACCAATGAAAAGGGTATTAGTAATGTGTGGGTGAGATAGTTGCAGTTGATTTTAATGGAATCTTGAATGGAAGTTGGAAATGAGAGATGAAACAATTTTCAGTACATGAATGAGAAGGAGTTCTAACGGAAACGAATAGGGAAAAGGAATAGAATAAGAATACATATCTACTTTTTTTAAAATTATTTAAAATTTGTGCTACTGTACTTATTGTGATATTCATATTTCAATAATATGTATTTTGTTTCAGGACCATTGCATGCACGATAGGAGTAGATGTTAGCTTTTATTCACCTTTTGTTATGTAGTCTAGGTTGGATGACCTTACATTTTGTAAACATGGAAACATTTGTATAACTTAATTTGTATAATTAATCTTTAAACTTGATTAGATTAACTTAACTCTGTAGTTCATATAACCATGTTCCATGTATGCGTATTTATATCTTTTATCCATCCATAATGATATTTGTTATATAATGTTTATCATAAATATTGTGGTTGATATGTATGATGATGTTTGTGGGATTGAGACCCAGGATGATTGGGTCGTGATTGAGTTAGGGGATGCAGGTTATTAGAAGTGTAAACAGGTTAAATGTCGATAACTTAGGACATTTCGGTATAATGAAGACTCCGTCGAAATTTTGGTAGACTTTAATATGAACACCATATATATATATTATTAATTACATTGTTTTTCAGTGGACATGAGATTGTTGTTTTTATCCTGGATATGGGGATGTTACATCATCAACCGATCTACGATGACCCATATCGCATCATTTCCTTTCCTCCCTTTGGGAAATCCCGACACAAAATCCATGGTGATCATCTCCCACTTCCATTCTGGAATTTGTAACGGTTGTAATGGTCCCGCGGGTCTTTGGTGTTCAACCTTGACTTGTTAACATATCCTACACTTAGACACATACTCAACTATTTCCCATTTCATATTAGGCCACCAATAGAGGTGTTTCAGGTCTCAATACATCTTAGTGCTGCCAGGATGTATGGAGAACTTTGACTCATGTGCTTCTCGTAGAACCATCCGTTTGACTGTTTCGTCATTAGGCACGTACAACCGTTGTCCCATCATTAATGATCCATCACCAGCTACTCGAAATTGCGTTTCTCCCCAGCCTCCATGTTCTTCCTAATCTTGGACCCCTCATTGTCACATAATTGGGCTTGTAGTATCTATTCCCGATATGTTGGTCGCACCAATAGTTGGGCTACTAACCCACCTCCTACATTAATGCCCAATTCTACACCCATCTCTTTCAATTCCGCCAATTGCCGATCCTTTCCCACTCCTGGCTTACTCAAGGTGCCTTTATTTTTGCGACTAAGGGCATCTGCCACCACGTTTGCTTTCCCCGGGTGGTATTCTATGGTGCAGTCATAATCTTTAATGAGCTCTATCCACCTTCTTTGTTGCATATTCAACTTCTTTTGTGACATCACATACTTCAGGCTCTTATGATCAGTAAAAATTTGGGTTTGAGACCTATACAAATAGTGTCTCCATATCCTTAGGGCAAATACTACAACAACCAACTCCAGGTCGTGGACCGGGTAGTTAACCTCATAAGTCTTTAACTGCCTCGATGCATAGGCGAGATCTCCTTCCCATGTTGCATCAAAACACACCCCAATCCCTTCCCCAAGGCATCACTATAGACTACAAAACCCTCGGTCCCTAAGGGAAGTGTTAACACTAGAGCAGTGGTGAGCCTCCTCTTCAATTCTTGAAAGTTTTCCTCACATTCTTCCGACCACACCCACTTCTTATTCTTCCTAGTTAGCAGGGTCAAAGGGGTTGCAATCAGGGAAAACCCCTCAATAAATTTCTGGTAGTATCCTGCAAGTCCTAGGAAACTATGTATTTCAATGACCGAAGTTAGACTTTCCCATTTCAAGACTGCTTCGACCTTCTAAGGTCTACGAAAACACCTTCGGCTGAAAAAACATCACTCTTTCCAGCCAAAATTCATATTTACTTAGTTTTGCATACAACCGGTGACTTCTCAATGTCTGTAGGGCCTGCTTAAAATGTCCCTCATGCTCCTTGAAGGAGTTCGAACACACCAGTATATCATCAATAAATACCACCATAAACTTATCATGTATTGTTGGAAAACTCGATTCATTAAGTCCATGAAGAGAGCTGGGGCATTTCTCAACCCGAACGGTAACACAAAAAATTCATAGTGTCCGTAACAGGTCTTGAATGCGGTCTTTGGTACATCCGTCTCTTTAATCTTCATCTAATAGTACCCTGACCTCAAATCTATTTTTGAAAATGCTCTCGCTCCTTTTAGTTGATCAAATAAATCATCTATCCACGAAACAGGTACTTATTTTGCATCGTTACTTTGTTCAACTGGCGGTAGTCAATACAAAGTCTGTGGGTTCCATCTTTCTTCCTTACGAATAGGACCAACACTCCCCAAGGAGAATTATTGGGTCATATAAACCCCTTCTCTAGCAACTCTTGCAATTGAGTCTTTAGCTCCTTCAATTCTGCCAGAGCCATCTGGTACGGTTGTTGGGCTATGGGTGGGACTCCAGGAAAAGTGTCTATAGACACTTCTACCTCTCACACTAGGGGTAGTCCCGGTAGTTCTTTGGGAAATACATCTGGGAATTCCTTCACCATAGGACTATCCTTCATTCGTGGACCTTCATCATCAAAGTTTAAGATGTATGTGAGGTATCCCATACATCCCTTTCTCAAAAGTTTCTAAGCTGTTACAACCGATATTAAGGCAATCAGTTTGAGAATTCTCTCTCCTTCAAAAATCATCCTCTCACCCTCAGGTGTTTGGAATGTAACAGTTTTTGTATAACAATCTATTAGGGCCTTGTATTTACTCAACCCATCCATGCCTAGAATTATGTCAAAATCATGCAATTCTAAGGAAATCAAGTCTACTTCTATTTCATACCCAGATAAGCTAACCCCCACACCCACATACACAATATTGGTTTCAACCATGTCTCTCATTGGAGTTCTAATTACGAACCCCTTCTCTACTACTTCTACTCCCTTTCTCAATTTAGTGACATTTCTTCTAGCAATGAATGAGTGGGTGGCACCCAGATCAAACAACACATGCACACTAAAATTATTAATTAGTAGCGTACCTGCCACCATATCCGATGGGATTCGAACGGATGACGGGGACAAATGAATGATTAGCTTCGGCTAATGGTACTGAATGGATGATCGGGACAAATGAATGATTAGCTTCAGCTAATGGTACCGAATGGATGACCGGGACAAACAGTTGATTAGCTTCGGCTGATGGCATCCAAAGTGGATGGGCGAGGCGAGTGAATGGTTAACCTCGACAAATGATGCCTGAAGAGGATAACTGAATTTAAGATTATAGCTGATTGCAAGAATTGGTGCATTTATATGTACTACAAGTCGTTCATACCAAGTACATAAAGGAACTACAAATGTCACGCTTCAAACATGGGATAATGTTAATGCTTCATTAAACTGCCATACTACTTATTATCATTATTATTATTAAGTAATCGCATTCTTATAAATGTTTTGTATTTTAGCAGGGACGTCACACCAACAAGGTGCCTAGGAAACCCAATACACAGGAACCTACTTTTGCAAGGAATCATGTAGTTGCATTCTAAATCACGATGTATTTTGTATGAATCAATGTACTAAACATATAACTATTATTAGATCCTTTTTGTTTAAATTCGTTCTTGTTACCCATTTTTGGGTTCACATAAAAATGAGAAAATACAAAAAAAATATATCAAAAGAAATCCAAACAATAATAGGAGCGAGAAAAGGATTGCTGGAATGCCGAAAAATGCCATAATTGGTTGAGGAGAGACAGTGAGAGCCCTGTTGATGAGGAAAATTCAATTTGAGGAAGAAAAGTCCAAAATCAGATGTTTATGGACTCAATTAAATTTTATCCAAGGTTTAATTGAATTTATAGAGGGTTTGATTGCAAGAAAATTGATTTTTGTAAGTCAATTTAGGTTTTTATCGGAAGAAATTAAAGTTCTGGGGTCCAATTGTAATTTTAAAGAGTTGATTTGGTCAAATTAGGGGCTTAATTGTATAATTATTGAAGTTTGATGGACAATTAGGACTTAATTGAAACAATTCGAGACCAAGGATCAAACCAGAAAAGGCGCTAACATTAAGGGATCCAATTACAATTTTGTCGGGGGGTTTGATTATAAAACAGCGAAAACTTCAAGGGCCAAATTAGAAGAACCCAAACGGCGTCGTTTCCACCATTAATGGTCTTCAAACAGCTGTGAATCGGTGACAATAATGGAAGGAGACGTTAGCAACGATTATGGAATTATTCTCGAATCAATGGGGCGGGTATCGCGGCTGACATACCTCGTCACCGTGATGAACGCCGGCTTACCAAAATTGCTGGCGTCCTCTGGCTATAAAAGCCAGAGGAAGAACTGCAACAGAGAAGGGGAAGAGAGGAGAGGCTACCGTGAAGAAAAAAAAAAAAGAGGGAGACAGTTTATGAGAACGTAAGAAAAGTGAGAGAGTGGAGAAATAGTGAGCAAGCATAAGGGAAAGAAGAGGAACGAGAGAAAGAAGCAAAGCGAACAGAAACAGAGTACACGGTGAAGCAGAAAATCCAGCACCACCATCGTCTTCGTCTTCTCAAAATCAGGTATGTTCGATGCCCTTTCTCCGTTTCCCTGCAAAATGAGATGATGCATGTTAGTATGTAAAATACAGAAAGAAAACCTAAGGAAACCGACGCCAGAAATCGCCAGTTACATGCTCTGTTTTGTTTCCTTTTTTCATTCTCACACTGCAACAAAGATGGTTAACAGAGCGAAGGTAATTTAATTACCTTCGCCCTGTTCATACAAGCGTAAAAATATTATGGTGTCATTAGATAAAAATATGCCTTGCAGTCTAGATGGTCAGCTTACCCGGATCTCATTCAAGAGACCCGGTTTCGAGTCCCAACAAGGGAATCCCTTTTTGAAGATGGTCACTGGCATGGGCCAGTGACCATGCTGGGCTAGCTGAATCCAGCCCAGCTACGCAGGATTGGCTGGGGTCCAGCCCAGCCATATGGGCCGGGTTGGGCCCAGCAAAAAAAATAAAAATAAAAAAAAGTAAAAAATAAAAAATAAAAAAAATATTCAAAGAAATTATTTAAATATCTGTGATTTTCCGCCAATTTTTACTGCATTTTAATCAACACCGGTTTGTATTTTTATACTGTAAATATACAAATTCGGTATTAAAATACCACGTTTTCGTCCAGACATAAAAAATTGTTTTGTTTTTATGCATACGGCCAAGTCTTTCAAAAAATAAAATAAAAATCATATTGTATTTTCATACAACAAAGAAAATTTAAAAAAAAAAAATATGTATTAGCATGCATTTTGGCTTTAATAACCAGTTTATTAAAGTCACGAGAACTAGGCCAATATTTCAAAAATTCTAAAAAAATTTATTTTGTTTTCTTTTAATATCTGGGGTTACGATCTTATACGTAAGACGTGTTCCGGATATTAAATTTTTTTTGTTGGCATTAGACCGGTTAGGTTTTACCCGATAAGATAAGGATCTCTTTACCGAAGAGAACTTTTCTTAAGCCATAGACGGACCAACAAATAAAAAGCACGACATGACCTTAGATTTTATCAGACAATAAAACAATGCAGCTTACCTTAGGTAGGGCGTATTTGGGGTGCTAATACCTTCCATTTACGCAACCAGTCCCCGTACCCGATCTCTGAGACCAGTTAGGGTTCCTAGTAACCAAAATACTAGGTGGCGACTCTCATTCCATTTTTCCACTAATAAAAGACAAGAATTCCTTGTCTCCACACATCTGCCGCATAAGATTAGATTTTGAGGGTGGATGTTTTCGCCGCGACGCCGCACCGGTGCGACATTCGTGATGACTATTAGTAGGATAGGAATGCAAACTCATGTCTATGTATGTATATTTTTAATTCGAACTTTTAATCATGCAAACATAATAATATGTGTTTATGTAAGATTCACTTTTAAATGAAATGTTGATTGTTGTTGGTGTATGGATTGTATCTTGATGATGTGAGGGAACAGGTTCGCCGATTACCGACACGAAGTGTGTCAAGTATATATATATATTACCGTTGTTTTGGGCTTGAAAAGCTGGGTTGGTATAAAGCTCTTGGTCTGGATCCTAAGGATCATTGATAATTGTGTTGTTGTGATAAATTTTAGGATGGTGCGCACTCGACAAGGGACACGAACTGAGCTGCCTTTCTTAGAAAGGAGGGGTGGGAGCCAAGTTGCCTAAGGTTGGCAAGACGAAGATCCCTTGAACGATACGACATCTCATGCTTCGGTAATACCACCTAAAACCTTGCAGGGAGGAGCCGTGATAGCGGAGGAAGGCCGGAGGCCTAACCAGACAAAGGAAGTACCCCTAGTTGCAGTAGAACAACAAGAAAGATCAGAAGCACAACTGTCAACTATTCCAACTAGTGTGCCCCTGCAGTATGTCGCGAGACTCCTTGTACAAATAGTTAAAGTAGTGATGGAGGGCATGGCTAGCTCAGCGACACAAACAACTCTCACCACGCAGATTCCACAGGCAGCCTCTATGACCGGCACGACCATGGGCAACGTGGTGCTACTGGTGTGACTAGTCAAGAGTGTGAGGGAAATGGGTTGTGAATCATATATGAGGGAACAAGATGCAGAGATAGCCGGGAGATGGATTATGAAGGTAGAAAAGACCATGATTCAAATAAGCATACCCGAGGGTTTGAGGGTAAATTGTGCAACCCAGTTATTGTCCGATAGGGCCATGACATGGTGGGAAACAGTTCAGCTGAGGCGTGCAACTTAGACATTGACTTGGAGTGTAATGCCTCACACTTTCATATGTGTTTATAGTTACTTTCCTACGATTTGGTACATAAAATTATGGGTAATTGTTTTTTTTCCAATTCTCATATAAGTCTACCGAAATTTCCACCAAAAATTCAGTAGTCTCCCCTATACCGGAAGGTCCCAAGTTATCGACATATACCCTGTTTACACTTCTAATATCTTACATCTCATAACTCAATCACGACCCAATCATCCTGGGTCTCAAATCCCACAAACATCATCATCATTATCATCACAACCACACATATATAACATACATTGAACAATAAATATCATTATAGGGGAATAAATGGGATAAACACGCATACATGAAACATGGTTATATGAATTTCAGAATTAAGTTCATCTATTCAAGTTTAAACATCAATTATACAAATTAAGTTATATAAAAGTTGTAATATTACAAAATACAAGGGTATACTCCCTATAACCTAGACTATAAAAAGATAACATAAGCTAGGATCTACTCCTGTCATGCATGCGATGGTCCTAGAACAAAATACATATTATTAAAACATGAAAATCACAATAATATAGCAACACAAATATCCAACAATTTAAAAAGACAAACATGCATTCATATTTTATTCACTTCTCCCTTCTGGTTTTCATTAGAAACTTTTTCTCCTTCAATTAATAAAAATTGTTTCCTCTTCCATTATCAACCTCCATTCAAGATTTCATAAGATCAACCATGATTATTTCCGCTTAACACATTACCGATACCAATTTCACTGGTATCATCATCACCCCGTAGGAGTCGATGTAAGGTGATCCCCTTACCCGGGATCCTACATACACTAAATGTGTTCTAGCCAATACATGGTGATCCCTTTACTTGGGATCCTAACATACACTAATTGTATGCTAGTCGATGTAAGGTGATCCCCTTACCCGGGATCCTAATATACACTAAATATATGCTAGTCAATACATGTTGATCCCCTTACCCGGGATCCTAACATACACTAAATGTATGCTAGTCGAAACACATATTACACTTCTCATATTTTCCTTGTTAGTGGTACTCCCATCACTTGGCAATGCACACAAGGGTAGTTCACCTTGAACACACACACATTCAGAATACTATCCAAAATAACAACATCATTACACCAACTTCCATCCTTTTACATAATATCCAACGTTGCAAATTCACATCTCACATTATTAACATATTAAATTCTTGAATTTTACTAAAAAGCTTAGGTGAGGATCACCTACCTGCAGTAGAAGCTCTACCTGTGCTCCCCTGCTGCTCCTGTTGCACCACACCGGTGGTCCCTCCTGCAATCACAGGCACATCTCATAAATTATCCTCATTCAAGGATATGTTTTATAATAATCATATCAACAACTAACAGATCTTTCTTTCAATCATTTCTTTCTTTATATTTTACGTTTTTCTCATTACATCCATTAATATTGTAGTTCTTCAACCAACCATAGTTATCATTCCTTTCTTTATATTTGAACTGTTACTGTTTAAATCTAGAACTGTTACTGTCCAACTGTTACTGTCTAGACATTGGATTCTTACTGTCCAACCATTACTGTCTAGAAATTGGATTCTTACTGTCCAACCTCTCCTCTGATTTTTAACTATATCTAGAGTTATAGAACCTCATTTCAAGCGAGATTGGTCTCGTTGGAAAGCTAAGACACGAGGCTACAAGTTCTCTATAGGAAGGAGAACCCAGTTCTGCCCCAAAGATAGTCAAAATTGTTCATCAACAAACATTGGATTGTTACTGTCCAATTGTTACTGTCTAGAAATTGAATTGTTACTATCCGACCTCTCCTTAGATTTTTAACTATATCTAGAGTTATAGAACTTTGTTTCAAGCAAGATTGGTCTTGTTGGAAAGCTATGACACAAGGCTACAAGTTTTATGTAGGAAGGAGAACCTAGTTCTTCCTCTAAGACAGTCAAAATTGCTCATCAACAAATATTGGACTGTTACTGTCCAACTGTTTCTGTCTAGAAATTGAACTGTTATTGTCCGACCTCTCCTCATATTTTTAATATATCTAGAGTTATAGAACCCCATTTCAAGTGAGATTAGTCTCATTGGAAAGCTAAGACACGAGGCTACAAGTTCCCTATAGGAAAGAGAACCCAGTTCTGCCCCTAAGATAGTCAAAATTGCTCATCAACTAATCAGTCCTACTGCCTTACAGAGTCAGTCATGACCCAGTCTCGGTTAGTGACCCATAACTGGAGTTCTACAGCTCCAAATTAAGCAAGACTAATTTTCTTAGTTAGCTAACATCGAAAAGTACAATTACAATGAAGGAACCTGATCCTAATTCCTTCATCCTCCTACTCGAAACTCTCCAAAAGTCAAGAGACAAATTTGTCCAGATTCATCAACCTTTCCCTTTACACACAACATCCATAATTTAACTTTTTCTCATTTTGACACAATTAAACACACGTAATCAAGCTATCAAATTAAACATCCTCCCTTTTTTATGCCTAATTGACCGAAAGCATGGCCTTAAGGAACCAAGAGTTCCCTCATTCTATTCATGTTAATTTCATTCAATTCACACACACATTCACATAAAGAAAACAACCTATCATAATAAATTCATTTAGGAAAACCACAATTTCCCCCTTTTCCTCTTTGCTTTTCATATGGTCGGCTAACTTTCCTTGCCCCCACTCATATGGTCGGCTAACTTTCCTTGCCCCAACTCACGTGGCCGGCTTGTTATATCAATCCGAGTTGTCCTTAGAAATTAGGATAACAAGCACAATAACCTTATACATTTTTTGTTTTTATTTTTATTTTTGATTTTGGAGAGGTATTTACCCCCCTTAAACATACACTTTCAGGGTTGTCACAGCAGCCCCAAAGTCTCCCAAAAATTAAGTCTCTCTAATGCTCCATTTTCTTTTAATTTTAGGGTTGTTTCAGTTCACACAAAAAAACCAATTTTGACAACAGTTTCAATCAACCATAAATAACAAATGACTAATATTCCAAACAATCCATACGGTCAAGTTATAATGCATTATTATGAGTATAACATATCCAAATATGAACTTCATCAAATGGTGAAATTTCCAGAAACATGGGTTTAACCGAACTGACCTCAAACTTGCAAACCTACTGTGAGAGAAGCACAACTTCTATACCGAGTGTTTTTTTCTAAGCTCCACCGTTCAGAATCTAGACAGCATCAAGAAGAACAACATATCCAAATTATAGCCCGATCCAACGGTGGCCGGAGGAGAAAACAGTCGGCGACGAAGACTGTCCAGAAGTGTATTTTCCTATAAATTTGCCTCCCGCGATATCTCTCAAACAAAGACTGAGATAGAGGATCCCTCTAGTGAAAATGTACACTACATGGAGGAGAACAACATATCCGAATATCGTTCTGATCCAACGATGGAAGGTGGAATTATAGATGTTGGATTTTCTGCCATCAGTATGGTTTCCTTTCAGCCTCTCTCTAAACTCTCTCTTGCTCTTGCAAGTCCCTCCAAGAGAGAAAATAGAATGATATTTATAGTGCTATCATCTTGTTAATTGCACATTTATCCCCACCCCTTTTTATTATTTGTACATAAACTCCTAACCTTCTATTATTTGAATATTGACCTCTCTTGGTCTTACGTATTCATTTTGTCCCCACCAATGTTTTTCTTTTCAACAATTTAGTACTATATTCACTTTTCATTTCATTAATTTCACTATTTTTATCTTGATTTAGGTTTCTTTAATTTAATTTAACCCATTTTACTTTTGGTTAAATTTCTCATATTTTAGTAACCCAGAAAAATTATAACCGGGGGTTTACATGTAGTGACTTCAAGACAGAGTTTGAGAATCAGTTTTATTCCAGGTACCATCGCAAGGGGAAGAAACAAGAGCTCTTGGCATTAAGACAGGGGGATATGTTGGTATTGGAGTACAAAAGAAGGTTCCATGATCTCTCATTGTCCGCCCCACACTATGCGCTGATAGAGGAACATATCATTGAGAAGTTAAGAGATGCTTTGTGACAGGATTTGAGACAAGGATTGATCGCCTTGCGGTTTAAATTCGCGAGGGAGTTGATTGAGGCTGCACAAGCTTTGGAGGCTTGTATTGGAGAAAGCCAATGGGGACATCAGGGTATAGTAAAAAAGAGAGATGGGGACTATTTCAGCGGCAGACCACCACTTCCGAAGAAAGGTAAAAGTGGAGTGTTTGACCAATATAGGAAGAGGGGTAGTTCGATGGTACCGCCCCACCAACAGTCAGGTGGGAGAATGATGGTTGGGCAGTCGCACTCGAGGGAAAACTTTCAATTGGGACATGTGACCGTAAGGGAGTTGACTATCCTTCTTGTGTAAAATGTGGACAAAAACACCCTGGGGATTGCTCAGTTTCCCTAGGGCGATGCTTTGTGTGCAGGGGAGAAGGTCATAAGTGGAGGAATTGCCAATATCTGGGGTAAGGATGTCACTACTGTGGTGGAAGAGGTCATTATAAGAAGGACTGCCCTAACATTAACACTAGACAAGTACAGAGCTATATGCAGCCAAGTCAGAGCCACAAACAGTAAGTCACCATGAATAGGTCGGTGAGATATTCTCAATCAGGAGCAAACTCCAGTCGAGGGAGACCGAGGTCACAAAATGATTGGACCCCGGGGAGGGTCTTCCACTTGACACAGGAGGAGGTCTGGGCTGCATCGGATGTGGTGGCAGGTACACTACTAATGAATAATTTTAATGTGCATTTGTTTTTTGATCCGGGTGCCACCCACTCATTCATTGCTAGGAGAATTGTCACTAAATTGAGAAATGGAGTAGAAGTAGAAGAGAAGGGGTTCATAATTGGAACTCCAATGGGAAACTTGGTTGAAACAAATATTGTGTATGTGGGGGTTAGTCTATCTAGGTATGAAACAAAAGTAGACTTGATTCCCTTAGAGTTGCATGATTTTGACATAATCTTAGGCATGAATTTGTTGAGTAAATACAAGGCCCTAATAAATTGTTATGCTAAAACTATTACATTCCAAACACTTGAGGGCGAGAGGATGATTTTTGAGGGTGAGATGATTCTCAAACCGATCGCCTTAATATCGGTGTCACAACCCAAAGACTTTTGAGAAAAGGATGTATGGGATACCTCGCTTACATCTTAAACTCTGATGATGAAGGTCCACGACTGAAGGATATTCCTGTGGTGAAGGAATTCCTAGATGTGTTTCCCGAAGAACTACCAAGACTACCCCCAGAGCAAGAGGTAGAGGTGTCTATAGACACTTTTCCTGGAGTCCCACCTATAGCCTAACAACCATATCGGATGGCTCCGACATAACTGAATGTGTTAAAGACTCAAATATAGGAATTTTTAGACAAAGGGTTTATACGACCCAGTAATTCTCCTTGGGGAGCGTCGGTTCTATTCGTAAGAAAGAAAGATGGAACCCATAGACTTTGTATTGACTATCGACAATTGAACAAAATAACAATGAAAAACAAGTACCCATTACCTCGAATAGATGATTTATTTGATCAATTAAAGGGAGCGAGGGCATTTTCAAAGATAGATCTAAGATCAGGGTACTATCAGATGAAGATTAAAGAAACGGATGTAGCAAAGAATGCATTTAGAACCTGTTACGAACACTATAAGTTTTTCCCTGGAGTAGCTATGGAATCACTACTCTATGACAGGGAGGTCTAGTCGGGTCAAACTAGAGTAACGACTCAAAAGGTTCATAACTTTTAATCCGATCGTTGGATCGCGCTCAAAGTTTTACAGTAGTTCCCGTAGGCTGTTTTCCTTAGAGTAGGTATGTAATCACTACTCTATGATGGGGAGGTCTGGTCGAGCAAAACCAGAATAACTACTGAAAAGAGCCATAACGTTTTATCCTACCATAGGATCTTGCTCAAAATTTACACGAGTTTGCTGAGGATGTTTTCCTTGGAGTAGCTATGGAATCGTCGTTCAATTACGAGGAGGTCTGGTCGGCCAAACCATAGTAACGGCTCAAAAGGGCCATAACTTTTTATCTGACCATTGGATCGACCACAAATTTTTACAGGAGTGTCTGAATGTAAACACCCAAAGGAAAATATATATATATTTAGAGAGAGAGATGATGATGAATGCAGTTTTCGCTGCCGATGCAGAAATCGGCAGCGACGCAGTTTTCGCTGCCGATGCAGAAATCGGCAGCGATGCAGTATTC
>Ga0307510_10002103_pt1 | contig 22496 bp, 21 predicted proteins | sample 12_EM_MG_FD_207224 | JGI IMG/M metagenome (GOLD analysis project Ga0307510, IMG submission 207224) | Populus trichocarpa ectomycorrhiza microbial communities from riparian zone in the Pacific Northwest, United States - 12_EM | ecosystem: Host-associated > Plants > Roots > Unclassified | place...
CGAACGACGAGAGGTCGAGGTCGAGGTCGAGGACCACAAGGACACGAACCAGGATCAGGATCCGGAGGTGCCATCAGGCGGACCTGATCACGAGATCGCCGATGATGCTGACGCGCACCTCGCGGAGCGACTGATCGAACTTTTGACGTATGTGACAGCTTCCTGTAAACGGTTTTGGCTCTTTCCCTCCAATGTTTTTTTCTCTATCGTGTTACCACGCGCTGTTGTCCTTTTGTGTCCCCGACGCGCGTTCCATGCGACGTCTGCGCAAAGAAGAACAAGAATTGACCCAGGTCGTTTTCGAACCCTCATTGTAGTGCGCACTCGCCGAACCCTCCTCCTCCCCCTGGAGAACGGGCGGAGCTCAGAAACATGATATTCGTTCCTCCGTTCGTCGACGTGAGCAAAGGCATGCCGGGCGCACCGACCTCCTACCGCGGCACCCGCCTGGTGCAGGTCATCCTCGTCAGGCGCGATGGGCGCGTGACCTACATCGAGCGCGATGTGTGGACGCTCGATGGCGCGGGCATGCCCGTGCGCGCTAGCGCAGCCGATATGAGATCGTTCATGTTCCGGCTGGGGTCCAATCCACGATGAGTGAGGGCAGAGGGAAAAAAAAAAAGGCGCGGAAAAACCCAACGAAAGTGGGGCGTTTCTTCTTTTGGGGCGGGCGTTTATCACAGAACGCGATATCACAGGGTCATAATAAATGAACGTGTATAAAAAAGAGTAGGCCGTCATCGTCACGTCAATGAGGATTTCTCGCACGCGTGAGACGAGTCAGGGAAGCGCGCGGTGGAAGTGATCTATTAAACGCGGGAGTATGGGTATTTCCATATGCTGTATCGGGGGTGGTGGAGTAAAAACAAAAACAAAAACTGTCCATAATCATGCTTCCTAGAACACAACATGCCGCAGCGGAGGTGGGCGTAGGCGTAATTAGCGCGCTAGAAATACCGACCGATGGTCAAAGATAGTACAAAGGAGAGCGCCAGACTGTTAACAACACGGAGACTTTTGAATATAAAACGTGGCACGGAAGGAAAAGGGGGGTATTGCCAATTAGGGACGTGAGACAGGAAAAACGCAATGCAGGGCGATGGCGATACGCAGATTAGGGTACATAAGATATAGGCAAGAAGAGCGCGTCATCGCAAGGAGCTGCCTAGAGCCCGTGTGGCCTGGAACGCCCTCTCAAATGACGCTATGGAACTCCGGATGGTGACCATCGAGATCCTTGGGGTAACCGTGCACACCAGGCCGCTCGGGCAGTGGCGGGAAGTAGGGGTTGTACGCGCTACCCTGAGCCTGGGAGAGCGTGTGCCATTCTTGCAATTGCGCTGCTCGGATCGGTGCTGCCTCTGCGGACGAGAGCGGTGTGATCACGTCACTGTCCGGCGGCGTCGACAGCGACTCGTATCCTGCAACCGAAGTCGAGTCGTTACTCTGGGCATATGGTTCAGCGCAGCATTGCCTGGAGAAAGCGACCGCAGTGTATGAGTACGGTGATGTTCCTCATGAGAATAGGTTAAATTGCTCACTGTAGAAGATCCCAGAGCTCCTGGATACGTCTTGAGAGGGCACATGGTGTGTGGCCACCGTGTTCTTGCAAGCCACGCATGATACTGATCGCACCGTGTAGTTGCTGCGAAAGCGCAATTAAGCCCGCGCTCGCGTTGGGATTCGCGTGACATGGACAGTAGACCTCTGCCCGAGAGTCGCTTCCATGCTGAGAGCGATACCTTAGATCGGCGCCTGCGTCGGAATGGTATGCTCCAGGTGGTTGCAAGTATGGGCTATATGAAGAGCCGGCCGAACCCTCGCCCGAGGAATTGCCACCGCTGCCGTTGGTTCCATATTGCATCGCAGGCTCCTGATAAGATGCCGAACCCGGGGTCGGTGGAGGAAAAAGTTGGTAAGGGGAAGCTTGGGCAGAGTCGGGCGAGGGAGAGAAGCGGTAGGGGGGGAAGTTGTGGGAGAGGTCTCCGGGTTCTGACTTGATGGGTGTGTGAGAGGCGGAGGCATTCCCTTGATCAAAGGTGCTCCGTTGTCGGCGGAGGTCTAAGCGCATGCCTGGTGGGCGTTTGGATGCACGCGAGTGCCACTTCTCATTCGGGTCGCCGTCACAGAAGTTGGCGTCCGCCCAGCGAGGATGGGGCTTGCCTGCGGTGAAAAGCATACATGTCAGCGTGGGGTTGGATCGGGATGATGGCGAGTGAGTATGGCGTACCACGGAGCTCGCGAACCAGACTTTCGAGCTCAGCAATGCGGTTGCGGTAACGCGTGTTCTCGTCGACGTTAGGGTCATCTCTAAAAGTGATGATGAGGTTGAGGTTGGAGGGGGGTCACAGCAAGGACGAGAGACGTGCACAAACCTGAGGTTGGGGTCGTCGATCTCATACACACATAGGCCGGTCTGCGGGGGGCAATGTCAACAAGGGTCGAAAATGGCGAGGATAAAAGTAGAAGGTAATCACCAGGCCGAGTTGGATGCAGCGTTGACAAGGGCGCTTACGGTCACACTATGGGAAAGGCAATGACGACATGAGGGGCAGAAAGGCGTGGAAGAGGCGCAAGGGCGGACCTTTCTTTTTGAAGTGTGACAATTGAGGCAGGACTGGGTGGTGCGGTTACGCCTGCGCCTGCGATGGTCCCCCCCAATGTCGTCGATAGGGAAGTAGGAAGAGGTGGCGGACTCGGGCTTTAGCTGCATAGGCTCGAACTGAGGTTGGTCCATCTGGATTGGAGAGGATGATGAGAAACGGGGACGGAGGGAGAGGTATTTGAGGAGAGTGAAGGGCCAATAGAGGACATATTGGGAGGACGGAAGGATAAGATGCTATATACCATTCTCAGGGAAGGGAAAGAATTCGACATCTCAGATTTAACAGAATTTACTCTAAATTATTATTTATTTTTAATTATTTAATTATTTTAACCATTTCATTCGAGGTGTTCGAACGAACGAACGTGAAAAAAAAAAAAACTCGTTGAATTCGATGACGGACGGAGGGGGCGGCCAGGGACGGCAGTTTGACAGCTCGTGCGACTGGCCGGCACTCCCATATTCTTTTTCCGCTCCTCGCGGTGCTCCTCTCCCAAAGGCGCGACTCTCGCTCCTCTCCCATGCCACATCACAGCCGCAACTCTTCTGCCATTGCATTCTATATCCATCTCCGTTCACATCAAATCGACACACTCGCTTTCCATCCCCGCCCTCCTTTCGCTTTTCATTTTACGTCTTTTGGTAAAACAACGTACTGTATTTACCCACCTTACATTACTGCACTCTCGTCATCCCACCCCCCCTCGTCCCCAGGAACCCTAACCAAGCATACCCCCGGAACTCCGAACCTTCCCTGAAACTTGGTTCCGGCACGAGGCCTTTCTACCCAGATCGGCCAGTTCACTCTCCACAATCGTTCGTTCTCAAATGTAAAACAGTCCTTCGCTTGGCTGGCACAAACGAACATACCAACCTGCCGGCATTCCCTCAATCGAACTTTACTCTCTCCATTCAGTTGGTCCTCTTGGTTTTTTTTTTTTTGGGCTGTGCCCCCCTGTAAAGCAATCATGATGGTCGGGGAAGGGAATGGAATGGAATGGAAAAAGGTCCAGCCTCCCCGTCGAAGATCATGGTGTGGTGTCGTACACGCTCCTCCCTCCCCCGTGATATGGCCGTCGTAGATTTACCACGATATGACACCTCCAAAGTTTACACATGCCATCGATATGAACGCGTTGCAGTCGATACACTGGCCGGCAAAAGCGAGTACGACGTCACCTGCATCATAGGTCTGCCTCGGGCTAGCCAAACGATAAGCATTCCTCACCAGATTCACAAAACGCTTTGCACACGTGAGCACGCCACATCCGCATTTTGCCAGGAAACCTCCTGCCAAAACTTTTCATCTTGTACACGTTGCAAGACTCCGCGTGTGTCGGTTCGGGCCAAATCACGGGCACTTCATCCGTGAGAGTGAACTGAACTTTCCACTGCCTTGGCCCCCCTTTCGGAAAAACCCAGCGCCACGACTTGCGCGCTCCGAATCAGTGACCATCTATGAAGTGAAGAAGCCCCAGTCATATACTTCGGCTCTAGCACTCGCAGTGGCCTGGCACCCTTGGGGAGGGGGCGTGGGGTGACCTTGATCATCACCAACTCTCTGACGTCGGTCGCCGGGTTAAACCGGGTCTACAGTCGGGAAACAGGGCTCCCTTGACCCATAAAGGCAGGTCATCAACTGATCAAAGACCCGCGCTCGCAAAGGATATTACCGGGACTTTGTTCGCGCTTCGCGGTACGGTTATTCCAATTCCGGCATTTCTCAGACACCAGCGCTACCCATGCAGGTCGGGATTTTTCCGGTCGAGTGGCCAGATCAATCGGCACTCTACCCATGTTACACACAACGCGAAACGTGGAGCCCATTGTGCGCGCACCACCACGGCTCGGGCACTTACAAACGGCGAATCTCGCCATTTCGACATGCTTCCGTCATGCCGCTTGCGCACTGTTCATAGAAGACCCACTGCCGTTGGAGTAATTGTGGAGATGCCTCTCCCAATTTGCGGGAAATGAACCCTTCCAGTCGTCGCGAGGTTAGTTCGACAGAGAAAATTGGGGGCTTATCGTAACGCAGACGCTCATCGGTAGGCTCCCCGACGACTCAGGGTGGGGAAAGCTGCTAATCAGAGGGTACAGCACGCGGCCTAACGAAATGATGGTCGTCGATGGTGAGATCCAGGCTCGAGAGGATCAAGAAGGTGGGTCGTGCCTGCATTTGAGATCCAAATCAGGCGACAAGAGAGTAACGTTTTGCCGCCACGTGTAGATTCGGAATTAAGCGTGCAACGCCGAGCCGTCCCTTACTTGCAAACATCATTCAACCCACCCCTGAGAAAAAATAGAGACAAATCAAAAGAAGTTCAATATTGATCTGCCTTTGCACCCACGTCCATTCACTGGTGCCGACGCCCTCACCATCCTGTGCTTTCTACCTAGCCCCCTCCTTATTTCAGGTACACTTAAGGGCACACATTTCACGATCTTTGCCCCCTTCATATGATACGCTCGTCTCAGGGACGATAACACCCCTTGGGTCTAACGCTGCAAGTACAAGACGAAACGTTTCCTAAAACGTACGGTGGAGCCAGCTTCACCGCAAGTTATTGACCAGAATGGGTTACATCTGTACAAATCCGTGTATTCGTATAACGTCTGGACCCTCCGCCCCAACTTTGGCTGGGTGGCGCTCCGCGTGCGTGCGACATTCGGGTCGCCGAGACTGATGACGATGATGCATCATCCTGTTCGCTCATTGTCAAAACCCATGGCTCCGCGTGCCCATGCCGCGCCCGCCGTACTACTGAGTAGCTCGAGAACCTTCGCTCGGGTATTTCGGTTTGATGGCACCGTCACGGATTGTCTTGCGTTGCGGGGTTCACCGATGCAGGGATGGGCGTCCGATTTCTCCACTTGGACCCGATCGAGAGCGAGCGATTCCCATAGCAAAACGCTCGCAATAGGGGTGGGGGGGAGGGCGCGAGCGAATATAGCGATTTCATTTCGCTTCGACACGCCACGTGCAGGCGAATCCGACTCATTCCGTACCTGTCAACCCGCGGGGCTACGCCCTGCGCCAACGTCGTGGTCACTTCGGGGGATTTACTTTCCACGACGCCGGCATTTGGAAGATAATCGACGGGGGCTGTGGTCTTTAGTGATCCTTGCGTTTCCTCAGCCTGGCGCTTCAATCGTGCTTCTCTTCTCATGTCATGCCGGATCCTATGTCGCCGAGGGTGTTCCACTCGAGACTGAATTATGATACTCCGCGGACTCCCGGACATGCTTTAAGTGGCACAACATCTTCTCGAAGCCACGGTCTAGCCACTGATGTACGGTACGTCATCTGGTCGCGATAGGGCATTGTACATTGGGGCTACCACAACCGTGATATCTTGCTTTGTCTGTCATTTCAAACGTTGCACAGTCAGCGCATCAGCGTGGAGCGTTTCAGCTATCCGACGATCAATTGTATTGCACAATTGACGATACATACTTACTTTTATTAGCTGTGGATACCTATGAGGCAACTTTGCTGCGTCATCCGAGCCACATATGAGGACCCAAGCAACTCTCCAGGGTTCGCCGACACTGAGAATGGAAGCTTGGCATTGCACGAGTAAGAGAAGGCCAAGTACACATGTTCATGAAGGACGTCCCCAGATTTGCCGGCGGTAATTGTGTCTCGTGTCCCAAAGCGCACAAGTGCGGTGTCTATGATGGGGTGGTGTCGGCTAAGGAAGGTGCTAGAGCCATTGACGTTGACGACGAACACGACCTGGGACTAGCCGGGAAATCGAAGGTGCTTGGCATAATATGTTCTTCAGCCATTCGATCGTGCCATCAGACTGTGATAAGCTAACCATGGACGGAAGCCGTGCTACGGTATCGCGGTGTGGGTCGTCCTTCATATCTCTTGTCAATGGACGCTAAACTCTTCGCGGAGTGGGCTGACATTCATAGGCTGTAACATAGATAAGGGCCTGCGAGGGTACTCGTGCATCTGTACATTGAAGGGAAGACGGGTCATGCATATGTGATCGTACCTTTCTCCTGGGACGTCTTTAATAAAAGATCCTGCTGTTTCCAAGGGCGCAAGCAAGAAGACGCTAGAGGGCTGTATTCATCCATGTCATCCTTCCAGAAGGAGTGGCGGTACAATTGCCCGCGTGTGAACCGTGGTGTGAGCCATGACACGGAAATGATAGGCCCTTGATGCAATGTCCCGAGCGTGCTCCGCCGATGGTGGCACCCAAGTGTTGGTGGGCGCTGTAGCAACGGAATCTCCACTGGTCGTTGATAGGTACGAAAGAACGAGAACGCTGTCAAAGATAATAGCCTAGAACGAGGCCTCGGTACCACCACCACCACCTTCGAGCCCTTCGTGATATTGCGAAATGAGAAATCGCTATTATACAGTACGTACGAGAAAAAAAAAAGAGCCACGTTCACGAATAATAATCCAGAAATTAATTAAACTTGATGGGACGCGCACGTGCCTTGAAACACGTGCCTAGTTAATTCCCCGATTTGGGGCGAGGTTGCTGACCGTGTAGGCCATGGCCCGGCCCATGGGGGCACCGGAACCATGCAGACGCGTCAGACACATGACAACGCTTGTTCTCTACCCTCACCATGTCGATTCAACCCTCTTCGTCTGAAGATGATGGAATGTTATCGCCAACCTCACCCACGGCTGATTCCGATGCCACCTTGCATCTAGCGCCCGAAGGTCCAGAGCCAGAGCCAGCGCCTGGTCTGAATGGGAATCCTGTCCACTGTTAGTGTCACACCGAAAGTCTTCCATCCAGAAACCGGTACTAAGCTCTCCTTTCTTGTGATGCAGGGTACGACGTATGTTTGACAAATTCGGTCCTTCCCACGCTACGTTCCCGTAATAACACACCACGGCGTATTCACCCCTACAGGCTGACCGCACGGAACCGTACACCCGGATAGAGCCATTTCAAGAACGACAGGACACCAGCATCGAGTTAGCTAGAAATCAACTTTCTCATCTTCATATCTTATGCGCTTATCTTCACGATAACCCTTTACGTAGGTTCTTCTATAAACCGGTAACCCTGACCGCTCTGGCCGTTGCGCTGGCTGCCTTGGGTTATGTGGCGACGACGCAGGACGTACTCGAAGAGGGTCGAGATAAGAGAAGAGTGTACGCCCCCTGTTTACACTCTGGGCGCATCATTGTGAACGAATGCGTAGGGGCGCATATGCCACCATCGCTGGCTTCCTTGTGTTTTCAATGATTCAATTTCGTGATGGCCCTTTCATCCGACCCCACCCTGCATTCTGGCGCATGGCCCTTGGAGTCAACCTCTTGTATGAACTCGCCCTCGTGTTCTTGCTCTTCCAAGACGTGAACTCCGCCCGCGCTATGATGACATACCTCGACCCGAATCTAGGTCGCCCTCTCCCAGAAAAGAATTACGCTGAGAACTGCGCATTCACACCGCAAAACATATGGGTAACCGTGCTTTCACCTCGCGTTTGCAAGAGCTTCTCTGACACGTCGCACGCAGGACGCCGTTGACATATTTTGTTTGGCGCACGCACTAGGCTGGTTTGGAAAAGCTCTAATCCTGCGTGACTACTGGTTTTGTTGGGTAAATTCTATTTCACAGACGGTGTTCGTCTTCCGTCGGCTAATAGAACCGCGTTGAGATTCTGAGTGTTGCTTTCGAACTGGCTGAATACAGCCTTCAACACCAGTTGGCCAATTTTGCTGAGGTAATTTTCCCGTCGTTTCGAGCTATGACGCAATTGACCCCGGGCGCTTCCAGTGTTGGTGGGATCATGTGAGAAATTTTCTATATTTGTCCACTTTGGACGATCGCAATCTAAGCACTCGTTTTCCAGTGGCTCTTGGATGTGTTGATATGCAACTGGCTAGGCACTTACGTTGGTTAGTCCGATGTCTGATTTCATCTCCGAGATGGGCGCTCATCGATATCCAAGGCATGAAAGCCTGTCAATACTTTGAGGTGAAGGTGCGTCGGTAAGTTGACACTCCTGATTTGTTCAAGCTCACACACGCCGCGAAGCATTATACATGGCGGGGCTTCCGCCAAAGTCGTGGCATTAGATCCAAGACAAAACGAGTGTTCACGCAATTTTCACCCCACGACTTCACAGCGTTTCACTGGCATGGAACCGCCTCCTTACTACACTACGTGACGGTTGTCATGCTGCTTGCGGTCTTCCTTGCGGCGGAGCTAAACCCCTTCTATCTGAAGGTCGGTGTCATCAGCATCTACGTGGCATACACTTTGACAGACCTGAACGAAATCATTCATGTCGGTTACAGAGTCTCCTCTGGATGGAGCCAGATCATCCCTTCGTAATCGCGAGACTAGCAGGCGTGTTTCTTTGCGCCCTCCCGGCAGTTCGGGAATTATATCAGTACATCAACGATCCAAGGTACGGTACAAGGATTTCCTTGTTTCAACATGGCGCTTCTCTGGTTTATCAAGTATCCGAATCGTCTGACTTTTTTCACGCGATCTTGCGCTCTCACAGAAAAACAGTGAGAATGGGGCAACACGTTTGGTTAATGCTCGCTACGATTGGTACAGAGTTGCTCGCCATCGTTAAATGGAGCAAAGGTCAATTCCCAGCTCCCCTACCCACTCACGTACGGTATGCGTGGTTGGTCGTGGCGGCGCTGTTGGTACTTTACCCAATTGGTCAGGTGAGTGTTCACGTAACTACTTTTTTTCTATGGGCGCCTTCTCAGGGCACCCCATATTGTGTTCTTGTTCCACTTGTAGTTTGGCGTTCCTAGCGCTCGCCGATATCTGCGCCGCCATTCGCGCAAACTAAGGATCAAGGCTCAGTAGCCGCTTGCTTTGGAGATTGTTGAATATTTCCACTGTTTTAATGTGTGATGGCCCTTCACCCACGTGTGGTATACGTTCTATTCTTGTACAAGTACTTTATCCGGCGCTTGGCGCGTCTTCTGAGAATTTAATATCGGGATAACGTGGTATCCCCAGCCCCCAGAAGAGTGAGTTTTTGGAAGGTGCAGGGATACAATTTGGTACCCTAGGTTTGTTTTCGCTGTCTTGATAAAACTTTGGCACCTGTCAATCAGAGAAGTATCTTTCTTTCTCACCTACCGCTTTCGGCTAACTTTTAGCGCTCCAGTCTTGCTTTCGAGCTCCAGACCTACAACCAGCCTCACGCCTTCCCCATCCCCATCCCTCTCCCCACATTTCTAACCAAGTCTCTAATGCTTGGTATAGTCTGGCGGTCCACTGTACTGGTTGTCCCTTTGTGACACAAGTCTCCTTGCTGTGATTCACTTCTCATCGGATACGGTGTGTGAGAAGTTGTACCCTTCCCTTCTACTGCCCCCGAGTTGGATAACCTCACCTTGCCGTTCGCCCAGAAGCCTATGGAACTGGTTCTGCGACGTTAGCCACGGCCCCCACCGGATATGGATGCAGGTGCGCCCTGAATTAAACTGGAGGAGAGGTTGCGACGATCCTCGTTCCCTGCATGTGTTAGCACCTTCGTGATAACTGTCTGTGATGACTGGAATCGCGCACGGTAGTTGGTACATCAAAGCTGGATTACGTGCCGAGGCTCGGGCTTGGCTCGTTTGCCATTCAAGTTGGCCACGACTCTGGTGGTCATGAGTCCGAGTCAGTTTCGCCACCGATTCGAGTCGGTGCATTGGTATTTGTCTTGCTATGCACCTCCATTCGGACGTTGACTGTTAAAAGTTGCGAGGCCCATACAGTCGTACAGTTCCATCGCCGCGGGGTTGGCGGATTTTTTTTCTCACAGGTTTGAACATTTCATCCGTGAATCTACACCCCCCGTGTTTCTTACGACACCCTTCCACCGGCAGGGCAGCCTAGAAGAATGTATGCTTCGGCCATGAGTGTCCTACTGCCTCCACTGCTCGTTATTCATTCGACATTTGTATGTTGTTCTTCCCTTTCGATGGGTACGTACTGGCAGCCGACAATCGGAACATTTGACGCCCCCCAATCGGTGGCTGTGCAGATTGAGCTCCGGTTTGTTCCAAGAATGGCTCGGCTGGGGGGGCTTTCCCACGGGGGGACAGGTCGGTATCCCCAAGGATGCACGTCGACCGACACGCGACTTTCGATCGTAAATCCTCCCCTTTGAGCAACGTGGCGACCGACCCTTCAAAATGCGATGCATCAGCTGGCCCACAACTTTCTACGTTCTCTTGCGACCCTGTGTCGTTGATGCTATTCAACCTCGCCTGTGGCCATTTCACTTGGCGTTACACGATTCCCCGGTGAGCACGGGTGTGGATATCCAGGAAGAAGCGATGGTTCTTTCAGACCTGACGAAGGCAGCCCAGAAACTGTTCAAACTCCAAACTACTCTGAGGTCATCATTGCTTTTCGCGACGCACCTCGTCGGGCTCGTAATTCCGAATTCCTCGACCGTGCTACCCCCGGCAAATCGCGCCTCGGAAGGCCTTGGCCGGCTGCAGGGGCTGGGACAGGGACGCGAACGTCCCTTTCGCTCGACGCTTCCGCAGCTCGTGCCTTGTCGTGCATCGCTGGCACTTACCATACATATGCCCGATTCGCGAAACGCTGATCCTCTCCCTGAAATCAGGCGGGTTCTTTTTTCTTTTTCTTTTTTTTTCTTTTCAAACACATGTGACTTTGATACACGCAGCCCCACGGGTGCGCTTTACCCCGGCGGCACCATTCGCTTAACTCTGCGTGCGTTGTATTGTGCACGATACAACCCGATGGTGAGCCCCACGCGTCTCCGATACTTCTTCCCTCTTGTGCTCCCGCGTACGGCATACCCTCGCGAACTCCCACGTCGGCTGGTGCAGGCCGCGTAGGAGTAAAGTTGTGTTTTACGTCCCAAAACTTCAGGCAGCGAGGATCGGTTGGAAAGGCTCGTTTTGGGTAAGGTACCTGCAGCCTGTGCGGTGACTCACATCGTTTGACAAAGGCCAGCGCAGAACTCGAGCAGCGCACTCCCGATCACATGTGCTCGACTGCCATTTGTGTGCTTTTCTTATCCCTTTCCTCGTCCTCTTCATGATATTATACGAGGTGTGGAGTCGGTGTGTCATGGTACGCATTTCATGACTCGTTTTGCCAGTCCACAATGAAGCTCATCATGATGAGGCATTTTTCGTCAGCTATTTTGTCGTAATCGCAGCGCGCACACAACTGAGAAGTGGTCTAAAGAAGTAATCTGTCATCTTTTAGACGATGCTCGGCATCTTTGGGATCACTCCTGTACCCACGTGAGTCAAGGACATGATGTGTGAGCCATCTGTCCAAATGACTTGTGCACTTGTGCATCCTGTCTGATGGATCATCTCCTTTGCCTCCGGAGGACGTGAATGAAGTGATCCGGAGTGCCGCGGGTTCCTGTTACTGTAGTTCCTTGAAGAATCAGGTGGTGGGGCCTGTCAGGTGTCATTGATTGATATCTTCATCCATCATTTGCATGTCCCTATCCTTGGTACAACAACCGCAGCCGCACGAGTGCCATTGCGCGCGTATGCCCTTACTACGGAGACAAAAGGAGATTATGGGTGTTCTATTCGGAGAAAAAAAAAAGTTATTACCTTGGCATTTATCAACCCGATGAAGGCGGACGGTCAGGAGACTGAGTTGTGACGGCAGCGCCGCGTACCACAGTATAATACCACAGATAGCAAACTCTGAAGCCTGATCGCATCAACCTTCTCACAATCAACTCGCCAAAGTCTGGACCCGCATCGCGTAGCACCCCTCTTCCTTTTTGAGGTTTCGAAATTGATCTCGTCCTGCCCTGTTTGTTATCCGTCCTCTACTGATAACCTTTTCTTTTTTCGTTGCACGGCGCAAGGAATGACCGGACGAAAAACAAAAACACATACCAATCGTTATAAGCACATAGACGCCCATGATAACCTCCGGCATCCGCCATGTCAACAAGCCGGACAGTTGCGGGCTCTGAAGTTTGGAGCGTCGTGCAGCAAGCCGGTGTGAGACCAAGCCGCTCCTCGGTGACCTCCCACCCACTATGCTTGAGCCTTCAGCCTTGGCTCACGGGCTTTCCTTCTCCCAACTACATCACGGCGTCGTACCATCACACTTGGGGATCTTTGTGATGAGTGGCAATTGCTAGTGGACGGCCAGGGCGCCTCACTCCTCCAGTAACTTAACTTAAGGATGGAAATGATTAGGGGCGCCCCGTTCGATCTGCGCGGGTCTACGTTTTGTTCAGTTGTTCCCGTCACGGTCAACCCGGACAGGGTGGACGCCAGGAACGTCGTTCCTGGCATGACTAGCGCGCAGCCAACAGAATCGTGACGCTGGGCTGAAGCTTGGCTTGCTAGGCGGATTCTCATCGACGTACGGTACCAGTTGATGGCGACTCGGGGGCGGGGGACGCCCGATTCGAACGGCGGTTCTGTCTCGGTTCGAACCCCCCCCGGGCGCCATCGGCCACAGCGATGATGTCGATCGGTTGACGTTTAGTTGTTCGTTGACCTTCGAGTCGTAATTCGCGGTGGACGTCGGATCACCTCGTTCAGTCGAAGAGCGTAACGGGGACCTTTCGAGAGGTGGACAAATTCGGCCGCGTTCGGGGTTTTCCTGTCCCCTGATTCCTCGTACGATAACAGGCTGATGGCCCGAGAGCTCAAAAAGTTGTTTAGTCGCCGCCGAACCTTTCCAGGGACTCGGGGGCGGCCCTTCAGGTTCAGTTGCGCAGGGATGGAACCACTTCCCAACTTCGCTTCCCCTCACTACGAGGGAGGGCCACGGGCGGCCAAGTGGGTGGCGACCCACACTAAACACCTAAGAAAACAATGCTAGTGAGTACGGTATGTCGAATTCCCATATTTTTCCTTGGCCGGTTCAAACACGCGCAAATCCGTAGGCGGCTCGACGATTTCTGCTTTCGGCACTGTATTGATCAAAAGCCCATCGATGGCTCCACGACTCGAACAGTAAACGCCATTTCCTACTGCGTCACGGTGGCCCGCTCCATCATCCCCATCAGGGTGCTCGATGGACCTCCGTGATTCCATCACTCGGGCCTCCACCCCCATGCTCTTTTACGTTCGTCGGTGCTCTCACGGACGTAAAGACCAGGTTTGCTTTCATCAAGCTTGGCTCTTTTTTTTTTTCTCGTCTGCATTACCTTGGAGACGTCGGTTGTTCTTGCCCTTGAACGTCGGGCCACACCCCGTAGGCAAGGCAATTGAAGCCCGCGCGGACGTCCGCGGAGTGACGCGGTTCACACAACCCGCTATTGTGTGGGCGGAATGAAATTCCGTTCGCTAGAGAGGCAACTGATGCGTGACACATACGCTCGTTTTTACAGCTAGGACTAGATCAGATCCGGTGGTTGCACGTGGTTTAGTACATTGGATCCCAACAGTCCTGATGTTTGATTCGATGATACCACCCCCTCGCCAAATTTGCACACTCTAAGACGCCAATTTATCAATTGAATATGGGGCGGCATCTATCAATGTTCCAGAGTGACGCTCGAGGGAGGGCTGGCCTAAAAGATAAATTCGCACCGGCACGTTGGTTTCATTGCAAATGCTACTCACACTGTCATATTCTCGAGAAATTTGGTGAGTCTATACCTTATACCCCAATTAGTCCACTTTTTTGATTTGATTCCATCACACCCCTCGACCGCCTCACGGTGTGCGCGTTTGCCGGGTTGGTGGTACGATATATGGCGCTCTGCCCTTGCTCGCGCACTGGCACATGATCAACAGGGAGTTTTGCGAGCGTCGCCAGGCGCAAGGGACCATGTGTTGCTTCTCGTTCTTTTCGCTTCCTCCGCACACTCCGGAACGCAAATTGGCAGGGGGTTCTTTGCGCACTTCACTTTGGGGCAGTTGTGATGGTTCTGGAAGCACCCAGCCCCCTCGCTCGAAGTCGGTGCCCTCCAGCCCGGTGTTGACAACGCCGCCGTCATATAGGGGATGACGTATCCGGCGAGACCTGCGAGAATACATCGTACGACGGAAGGCAGTGGCGAGACACAATTTCGAGGGTCTTCTTCGAAATTGCTGGGGTTCCTCAAAGACACCAACCAGGCCAATGCGTTCCGGCTAGGTGGTCCAGGTCGAGCCCGGATCCGTTATCGGACGTAGATATGGTCGTCGAGACGATAAAGCGAACTATGGCCGAGCAATCGCGCATCCATTGGTTTATCCCGCCACTGGATGTTATATAGAGGGCGATAACCCCTTGCGCGCAGTCTTCCAAGTTCCAAGACATGCGGAATACATCTTTGGAAAACCCCGTGACCACGGTTCCAGTAGAACTCTGATCCGCTACCCATAGTGGGGCTGGGAAGTCGTAGGCGATCATTAAAGACCGACTCCCTACGACCCTGGCTTTGTACAGGACTGGCAGAGCAACTCCATAATGGACAGTCGTGGTTCCTTCTTTGGTGTCCAATTCATGAAGCTCGAAGTGCAAGAGAATTTCCCGTGAAAGCACCGTGGTTAGGAACTTCCCGGTCGCATTGTATTTGTGGCAACGACTCTGGCTTAGTCCAGAGACGTATCACAGAAAACGTTTTGTTTTTAGGTTTTCCAAATGTGAATCCGGAAAGTACCTTGGCATTGGTGGGTTGCCATTGACAGAGAGGAGGAAGAAGAAGGACGTCATCCTCATCATAAGTGGTATGCTTTGCACCACCTGACATAGTGGCATTTGCTTCACCGTAACGAGGATGTACCCGCATGGTAGCATACAGTGTCATGCCCGTCCACGAGCTCCTGACAATCCAGTGTGCAGTCGCCTTCGCAACGATATCAAAAGCCAAAAAGGAGGGCGGGTGAGGCGGGAGGCGACTGACTCCGACTCGGACTGCCCTGCCAGTGACCACAAGTACCCACCCATGCCTGCCTGCCCGGAACGGCCTGAAATGAGCGAAGAGATGCAAGCCCGCATATGAAACCCCTAACTTGAGAAGGGCCATTTGGCCGTCTCCATGGCCATCGTGATGCTTCGGGAGCATCGCTCGTAGCTGCGAGTCATATAGAGTTTATTTCGGCGAATGTGGCCGGAGAAGCATACATATATGAAATGAATGAGGCTAATAACTACTACTTATTACTGCGACTGCCCCAGTTTGAGGAGGGGGGCGATAGGATGGCCCGAGAACTTCTTCACAAAATCAAACAGCAACTGGCTCCTTACCTACCAGGAGCAGAGGCCAGCTCTCACTCTCAAGATTATCGGCCCGTAGGACCACATGCGGGCTTCTTTCTAGTTTTCATTTCGTGTGACTTTTGGACTTGGACTCGCCAGTAGCACTGTGAAGGTTTTATGAACAGTGCACTTCCTCACCAGGGTCGGACTATCCACATGGTGCAGTAATACAATTGCAAATTCGACAAAGTTCGTAAGAATATATCGTTTTCCTTTATCGCTGAATACGTCTCATGTTTCCTGAACGCGATAAACCTGTTCGGAATAGTGAGCGGGGGTCGGGTCGAGCGTGCTGAACGTAACGTCCTGACCTTGATCGTCCCACTTTTCAAATCTTCCAGCCTGTAGCTTACCAATTCCACAGTCTACAGAGACGAAAAAAAAAGCACATTCAGCTCATATCGCCGATAACCGCTAAGCTATGGTCTCACCGCTTGACCGACGCGTTGATTCGCTTGTAGAGCCCTCAGCTTGAGTTTCTTCGCGTCAAACTCGCTCACGACCCCCATGCACGGCGAGGCCCCGCCCACGCTCTTGCTGTAAGTCTGCAGGCCCTTGTGGCCCTTCAACTTTGCGCCCTCGAGCACGACCACGTCCCCAGGCATGATGTCCGTCAGGCGCGTGTGCACCTGCGCCCCCGTCTGCGCGTACACGAGGAAGCCGTACTCGCCCGGGTGGTGCGGCGGCGCCGCGTTCGGCACGTGCGCGAGCGCCTCGGCGATGAAGCCCTCGTACGAGCCCGTGCCCACGAGCGTGCGCTTCGAGCGTTCGAACAGGTCCAAGGCGGCTTCCGCCACGTGCATGCCGACGCGGAGCCACACGGCGCGCAACTCTTCGGCCGTCACGCGCGCCGAAACGGCCGCTGGCGCGCGGGGCTGACCTGACGCGGGGGGCGGGGGAGGCTGAGGTGCCGACGACGGAGCTGCTGGCGGATAGGTCGTCGAGTCTTCAGACCATCTCGATGCAGCGAGGTCGCTACTGTCGTGCAAGTCGAGAGACCCGCTCGGTATCGACGGCAGGTCCCACTGACCGGTGGCTGCCAGATCTGGTGGTTCGAGGGACTGAGGTACAGACGATAGAGTCTGGGGCCCGCGCGATGACAGCGCGGGGTGTGCGAGCTGATCTTCTTCTGCCTCGACCATAACGAAATCTGACGTTCCCTGGCGGACTGGAGGTCGTGGGGCCGACGTGATTGTCTCAAAGGATCCGCCTCGCCCAGAGGCAGCAAGTGTCGCTTCGAGGGAAGGCCTTCGTCCAATTGGTGGGATAGGCGGTGGACGGCCTGTCGGGATAGGTGGGCGGGTCGACCGCGGCGGCGGCGGTGGCGGAGGGGGTGTCCCCAACCCTTCTTCCTTAACTTCTTCGACACCATACTCGTCTTCTAGGTCCTCGTAGCGCACCTCCTCAAGTTCGCTCTCTTCGGCCTCGACTTTCACCCCGTCGTCCGAGCTACTAGGGTGTTCATATTCTTGGTCGGACTCGGGATAACCCGCTATACCACGAGGAGGTGAGCGTGGCGTCGCTTCTTCCTCAAGTCGAGTGAGAATAGGAGGCGGTGGAGGCGGAGGTACCACGCCCATGCCTGGCTGGACAGGAAGCATTCCGAAGCGCATGCCTCCCATACCTGCGAGCTTCGCAGTGATGCGCTGTCTGCGTGCCTGCTCGCCCTCTTCCTCCTCTTCCTCAGGAGCCGGCTGTGCTGGGACTGCCGTCACGGTGGTCCCTTCCGCGCCCTCGTCTTCCGCAGGCTGGGCAGAAGTAGAGGTTTGCACGCGACCAACGGGGGGAGGAGGTGGTGGCGGTGGTGGTGCACCGAACTTGATGCCCCCGAGCTTGGCCATGCGCTCCGCGATCGTCTTTCGGCGCTTCAGCTCCTCATGTCCCCCAGACTCGCTCGCGGGGGGAGCGGGTGATGGCGTCGCAGGAGATGCGGATGAGGGGCTATCCGTGCCACTAGTGGGCGGTGGTGAGAAGGGGATGGGCGATCTTGACGGAGTGTAGAATCGAGGATCAATTGGGTCTGCTGTGGGGTCAGTAAGCGTACACACAAGCTACAGTAGGGGGAGTTACGCACCGCCAACGTTGTCGTCCAATAGTTCTGCCTCTACCGGGAGAGATGAAGGCGCCCATTTTCTCGACGGTGGCAATACGGGTCCAGGGCTTGCAGTGGTTGTTGACACAGCATACTGTCCCGAGCCACGCCTCTCTTCGTGGCTTGGCCGAGAGTCAGTGCTTCGGCGAGATTCCATGCTTCTGCGTCCATCAGGAGTAGGAGGTCGGATGGAAGGCTTGCGAGAAGGGGGCAGTACAGGGGGAGGTGGAGCTATGAGCTCATCTCTACCTTGAAGCGTCTCTTTGGTCTCCCAGGACTCCCAAGGTTCTTGTTCAGCGTAGCCGAAGTTGGGTGGGGGCGGCGGTGGTGGTGGTGGAGGCGGAGGAGTAACGACTGGTCCTTCCCGAGAGATAGAGGGGGACGGAACAGTACGGGTAGGAGGCGAGAGCGACGTTCTCTTCGTCGGGGGTTGGCGCCGTTGCAACGCCACATCCGGAGAATCTGGAACAGGGATGGGTATCTCTCGCGATGGTGGAAGAAGGGAGGCCCTCTTCGATGTGGGAACACGTTGTGGGGAGGAGCCCTGGGTTACTGGTAGGCTGTCCGGCGCCGCGAACACTGAACCAGTGCGGGCGGGCGGGGGTAAAGACGTTCTTTTCGGGATCAGCGGCGGGGGAGGGACAGGCACAACGACAGCAGCGGGAGCCGTGCTCACGTCCGGGGCTCGGGCAACAGGGGCGGGTGGAAGCGGTCGGGTAACGCGTGGGGGAGCCATCTCGTTATCACTAGTATCGTCTGTTGAGAGCGCAGGCGGAAGGGTTACACCCTCAGCATGCGTTTGCGCAGCTCCGAAATCATCTGTGGCATATTGGCCATAAATGGTAGGCGCGGCTGCGTCACTTGCATCCTTCACACCTCCATGTAATTCGGGGTGTTGTCCCAATTCCGCAGCTTGTGTGAATGTTTCCACCTCCGCCTCGTGTGCAACACGTGCAAATGCGTCATCGCAGTCGTTCGCACCTTCCAATTCTTCTAATGGTTCCTCTCCAACGGCATGTTGCAACGGTGCTTGGGCATGGGGATCAGATTCTATGAAACGAACTGCGTTTCATCAATTTCCTGTATAATACACCGCAAAGGTAGAAAGGGTAGAGGGGAACCAATAGGGGGGCTCAAAATCAACAGTTAATATTTACCGTCATACCCATCATCCCCCTCATCATCCTCATTTACTCCAGTCGCGCTGCCACCCTGCTGAAAGACCGAATAGGGGATGGGAGGAGTGGCTTGTGTAGCGGCTTGGTCCTGGGGTGTAGCTCCTTCGCTCTCAACAGGTACTTCCTCACCACTTAGCTTGCGTTCAACATGAGGGGGCTCATCTCCCAGGCTAGGGGACCGCATGGGCTGTCCACCAAACGGATTAAACCCTCCCATCTTCGCGACGCATTGGGCGACGTGCTCCTTGCGAGCAGTCTCGTCTTCGTCTTTGTCTTCTTCCTCGCCACCTCCCTCCTCGGCTGGTCCGACAGGGGCTTCATCCTCATCGGGCTCTGGCACCACAACCCTTTCAGCTTCAATCTCCTCTTCTGTAGTCTGGGGCACTGTCGGGACAGAAGGGACGGCCGGCTCGTCGACGTTATCAAGAGATTGGAGACCTTGCGCGGTCGTCGACTCTACCTCGAATTCATCAGGAGACTCGGAGTGGGGGACCAGAGGCGGAGGCGGAGGCACGTAGGGTAGGGCAGGCCTCGATCCCGCTTCGTGGCTAGGGACCAGCTGAGACGCGACATCGAATGTCTGTTCGGTGGGTTGGAGGTTCTCGTCCGCAGATCCAGCTGAATGAACGTTAGCAGTCGGATCAGCGGCGACATCGACTCCTGGTTCAACGGGACCGGGTACGGGAATGAGTGCTGTTTGGCTCTCCGAGATAGCATCGGAGACGTCGGGAATAGGTGTGTCCTTCTCAGGTGATAGTGTGGTCGCTTCGGGTTCAGTAGGGGGTGACTGTTTCTGTGAGGACTTCTTGCGTGGGGGAACAGCGCGACGCGGAACCTGCGGGATAGGCATCGAGCGCGGAGGAATATTGGGGCTTTCTGATGCCGGGGGATGCTGAGGGACGTTCTCTACAGATCCGGTTATCAGAGACTGCATGTTGCGTGGAAGGAAGAGTATAACACGGTACCTGAAGGTGAGACCTGAGGTTGAGAAGAACGCGTTTCCGCCGCTGTCTCATCAGTAGGGGGTGAGGTAGGAAGTGGCACTACGACTACGTTCAGTAAGAGTCCAGATAGCACCATGCGCATATATACGCACCATTTGCCGCAACTCCCGTCTCTGCCTGCGCCTGCTCGACGTCTCCCTCAGATCTGGGTTGCGGTTCTGCCACCCGGACGTCGATAGTCGATGGTCGCTCCTGGGTCGTCTCAGGCGCGGGCATGGCAGGCTTGGGCTTAACCTCCGGCTTGCGACCGAAGATCGGCGGGGCCATACCAACCCTCGTACCGCCGAGGCGAGCCATGCGAGCAGCGATCGCTGCCCGACGCTGCCTCTCCTCTTCTTCAGGGTCGGGCGCATCCTCTCCTCCAGCAAGCGCATCACCCTCGATCTCCGCCACTTCTTGAGCGGGTTCCTGCGCTGGCGGCGGTTGCGCCTTCGAAAGAGCGGCTAATATATCGTCGCTGGGTGCCGTGAGTGGCGAGACGGAGGGTTTGTCGTCAGCGGCCGCACTATTACCCTCATCTTCGTCACCAGCTACGGGGGGAGCGATAGCGACTTGAGGAGGTGGTTTCCACTTTGGTTTCTCCGCGGGCCTCGGGGGCGGAGCGGCTGGGGGACCCCCACCGAAAGCACCAAGGCCTTGCAGCGCGGCCATGCGCTCCTTGAGAGATCCCCCTTTCGTGATGCTCTCCTTGGCATCGCTGGCGGACATACTGGGATCATTGCGATTCGTCGCGGCGGGTTGAGTATCATGGGGAGAGGATGACCGAGGCTTCCATTGGGAGAGATTTCCCGGTTTGGGGCGCGGTGCGATAGGAGGTCCGGATGCAGGGGTGGGTTTCTGTTCGAAGGCGGCGATGCGGTCGCGAAGTGAGCCAGGCTTTGGCTTAGGAGGAGGCGAAGTATCTGACATGTGGACGTGAATGCCAGTCGCAGGACTTGGTGATGATCTGTCGAGGACGTTGTGCGTTGTGCCGAGCAGATTACCGAGCGTCTCACGGGTCCCCGACTGCGCGTTACGGCATGTTCCGTTATTGGCTTTGGCCACACGGCTTTACCCTCCACATATTACAAAGACTATAGACGGGTATCATCAAAAGCTCTGTCTCAATTTCCATCAATCAATCCAAATTACCGAGGAAGGTCGTGGCCAGCTCTCGTTTGTACGTGCGGACAGCGATCTTTGGAAATTTGCATACAAACGCGCCACGGTGGCGACGCCCGTGCCGATAAGTGCGCTGGTAAGTGACTTGACTTGAGCAACTCATGATCAGCAGGTCACTACTAGTGCAGGCCAGAACAGGCTTGGAGGTATGCGCTCAGATCTGCAAAGCAGGGTCAAACATCACGGGTGCAACAAAGGATCAAGGCATACTTTACAGAAGAGCGCAACAGAAGGAGCGAAGCAGAAAATGGCAACAGTGGCGGAAGCACGCATTGTTTTAAATGTTGCGAAACTCGTCAAGATATGTGCAAGAGCAAGAGGGCAGCGTAAAAAAAGGTTATTCATGGCAACCAGTACCTGAAGAACGAATAGGCGAACAGAGAGCTAAAGAATCGGGGCCATAAGTATTGACCTTTTGCACCGTTTGCGTCCCAGTGGTATACCTTCAGACTGGATGAGCTACTCGTCTATGCAATCCTCAGTTGTTCAGGGACCAAGACCGATTCATCGCGGCTCGACGATCCTGACGCACGATTACTTTCCAAGTTGGGGCCGTGAACGCGATATCTTGCAAAAACAATCTTGCGATCATCCACTACGAGATGGCAAACGTTGGTTGAGATAATAAACCCGGGCCGCTGCTCTACCAGATTGCAGCTTCGTAAAGACGTGTACCTGAGTGGCGAGGACGCTAGGCACGTCTGGAATGATCGCGAAACGGTCGGCAGTCCCCACATACAATCACCACTGGCACCCTAGCTTGGGTCCGAGCATGGAAGGGGATAGGCATTTGTGATGAGCCCTCTCAGGCTACTAATACGACGAGGCACAACTACCAAACCCGCGGTCTCCTTCTCAAAGTTTGTATGGCATGATGTAACCCCCGGAGATCGTTCTCAAACGTGCATGGTGAACACGGTAGAAAGCGCCGCGGCACATCGATGTATATCCTGGTCCCGATCCGCCATGTGCCGCTGCATGCGTCATGCGGGGCTCCGGCACTGCATCGACCATAAAGGAAGGGATCGCTTCCTGCTGCTATGATTCGCCGACCTGGCTTGGCCATCATTAAGAGGAGCCTAATTTGCCCTGCTGCAGATCGCGGGTCCGGGATTCTTGAGACTTGTTGTTCGTGAGAGGTACGGGAAAATTACAGGCCTCAAGAACGGATTTTAAACATCGAGGTGCAAATTGTGTGACTAGCAATCCTGCGAACATGGGCCGCAGCACTGTATATGCAACTCAACTGAATAACTGGTCAAACTGCTTCGTGGCGGGTTAGCCGAA
>Ga0307510_10002104_pt1 | contig 22489 bp, 21 predicted proteins | sample 12_EM_MG_FD_207224 | JGI IMG/M metagenome (GOLD analysis project Ga0307510, IMG submission 207224) | Populus trichocarpa ectomycorrhiza microbial communities from riparian zone in the Pacific Northwest, United States - 12_EM | ecosystem: Host-associated > Plants > Roots > Unclassified | place...
GAATATATAGCCTTATCCGAAGCTTCATGCGAAGCGTGCTGGTTAAGGAATCTATACACCGAGTTAGGATGGCTGAAAGAGGATATGCCGACTGTCATCAAAGGTGACAATGACGGATCGATCGCGATGGCAAAGAACCCTAAATTCCATAAGCGAACAAAACATATAGCAGTTCGTTGGCACTGGATTCGCGAACTGGTGCAAGAGGGAACTGTCGAAATCGACACTTGCCACGATCCCGATCAAACAGCCGACATCCTCACTAAAGCGTTACCTCGGCAGAAACATACCAAACACACCATCGAGATGGGACTCGCACCCACTTGAGGGGGAGTGTTGGGACTTAGGCCGCGCTGTCAGACAATCGGGCACACGCCCCTATATAGATCGCATAATACTATACAGCAGCTCCTACCTCCTAAGGAGACTCATATATAAGTACCATAAAACTCAATAGATCCTGAGTAAGCAAGTAGGTCAATCCTGCTCCAATCCCTCGTGTGCGCGCCCCCACCAAAAACCCCCCAATCTTTTACCACCAACACAATCAGTTCTTTTCTCCTTCGGATTAGAGCTCCGAGTCCGTGGACTGACCCCGTGATGGATGCCAATTACGATGGTGCGCTCACGAGGCGGCGACCGGCAATTGTCAATGCGGTGCCGCCCAACCTGAAGCGATCTGCGACGCGCAAAATAGACATCACAATGATCGGGTGAAATGATGAGAGGCGGACTTCCCTTGTGTTGCAGCGCTGATTGAAGATCCCACGACTCGGGCAACTGCGTCTAATCCCATGCTTGTCAGAGGGCATAGTACTGTAGTACACCTGACTCGGAGGAAGCGACTCAGCCTGAGGTGGCTCGCAGGTCCTAGGTTCACTCACGAGTACGTCATGCTTATACTCCTTAGGGCCTGCCAGTGGGAATGACTGCCCTCTGCTGCCCTCAGTTCAGTCGTCCGACTCGTCCCCTGCCCCGTTGCCACTGTAACGTACATATAGTGCCGTGTTTCAACCTGCAAGACATTCCAAGACCAAGGGAATTACGGGAAAACACTATCGATAGTGGTTTCGCAACTTTCGCCTGACCTCTGCCAGAGCCAGAAACTTGGCTCAAATAGGAATCGGGCGCCTGTCTGTTAGTCCATGGATGTCGTCCCCGACGCCCGCATCCCTGTGATGAGGTTGACATTCGATCATGTTCCGTTTCCTTGATGACGTGACCTTAGAGCCCCACTAATGTGCGTGTCATCTTCTCTCCTAGGGCCACTCGCCGAGGACCACTGAATCCTTGTAACCCCAAGGTGAATGTTTCGCTTCATGCACGGGGAGGAGACGCACGGGCTTTTTCGAATTGACGCATGCGGATTCAGCGGAGGTCGAGCAAGCTATCTCGCCAAGCTCCCTCAACCAGGAAAACGGGACAGGACTGCGCGGATGAATTGACCAGGTTCAGATTTCAAGGAGGCAGGTGAAGGAAGGACTGTTTGCGCCTTTGAACGCGATCTGCTTCAAGTTGATGTGAAGGTAAACACGGCACATTAAGACACCGCTGTCTTCACTCACCAAGTGTGAAGTAGCTACCCGCTACCCAGTTGGAATGTGGAATGAAATCACGTTGCCCCTGAGGAACTATCACCGCACCGCATAGTGGCCACATCATGCTAAGTGCCTAATTCTTCACTCCCTTCACGTTGGGCGGCCCCATCCTTGACTGAAACAACAACTTGGCTGTATATTACTCGAGTATTCCCATGTCTTATACGGGTTTCCAGCTACCATATACCTTGTCGATAACATTGAAGTTTAGAGGTGACCTTGCAAAAAAGGTTCTGAGAGCTTACCCTGGTCTCGACAACAACATAGGGTATGTCCTTCTGACCCTCTGGGGCTCCTTTCATTTCCTTTTCACACCCATTCGTCACGGTGTTCGGTTCAGCCTGTTCCGTGTCTGAGTGTCAAACCACTCGTCGTCTCCCTGATCAACGGGAAAGTCTACAAATGAACCCGGGGGTCGCATCGCCACACCCCTAGGCATGTACTTTTCATCACAGGTGCCACATCGTGCCCGGCAGCGATGATCGTCTGGAACGGTGGTAATTGACAAGCGCAGAGATCACAAGCAGTTCCTTGGCACGTACTTCTTTCTTTACTGTACCCTCCGCCAATGCATCACGATCGGTGCGCATTCTAGGCAACCGGTTGCATCGTCAATGGGCCCAGGAGCCTCCAACTCGCATCATTTCTCCCAATTCTCACCCCTCTGTTCACCGCCGGAGATTCGGACATGCGCCGAATCACGTTGAGTTGGTTTGCTAATCTCTCGCCAGGCCGACAACACAAGTCGTTCTGGCATTACCCGCACTGACCGGAGATCAACCTCGAGGGGCGGTATAGGGACCGTGATCGCTCTAGCATTAGACGAACGACTGGCAGAAATTGCACACGTACACTGTATCTTTCCAATTTATAGCTTCCAAAATGTCGTTGTGGTCACCGGGATAGCATCGATGAGCGGTCGCTACTTCGTCAGAGGGGAGTCCTTGACCGTCACCTTGGTTACGTACAAGAGAAGTCCTCTCGCACAATGGGGGCATTTGCCGACTCGGGTGTCGCCACGTACGCAACCAGAGTGATTTTCGTTGTCCCCCGTTCATAATCACATTTCGGTTTCAAAAACTGGTTAGCACAAGGGACCCTTCAGCCCAAGATTCGGCAGACTGGTCGTCCTCGAGGCCGAAGAAATCGGGGCTGTGAACATCATTATTAGGCTTGCTTAGCTTGCTTGCTTGATGAGACGATGAGGCATGTTGGACGTAGTTCTACCACGTTCTTTGCGGAACAGACCGAACAGTCATCACTCACAGGCAGTCTTTTGGTTGGATAGCGGGGACCGGAAATGTTGTCGCCTGCCTGGCTTCATTGGACCTGAGTTATAGGTGCGGGCGTAATTATCGGATTCCCATTTGTATTCCAGACGGCCGTTCATAATAAACACATTGACTAAACCCCCCGAATCTTGCGGTGGACAGGAGCCCCGACATGCTGTTGGAAGTGCTGTGCAAGATTAAACCAGCCCAGAGGAATTGGGCAAGGCGTCGGCCTGGCCTGGGTTCTAAGTCGTACGTCCCTCCTGTGGCGGTCAGTCTCTACTAGTAAACGTTAAACAGGGGTATCCGATGCAGTTAAGTCTCTCTGTCTGCCTGTCAATCACAACATGCGACTCGGCAGGACCCCCTTTGGGTATCTCGTTTTGTGACGCTGTTCCCGATTAATTTCCGGAAAGTGCCTTTTCACTTGGTGTCGGAGCAGCACGAAACCAGGAAACAACCTGATTTCATAATCCATATCCCCGAAACACCGACGATGTGAGTAGAGTACGCACGTCTATTCTATTCGATTAGGGCGGCCATTATGTACGGTAAGCAAAGGTAATTGATACATAAGAGCGATTACTGGTCTATTGGCGTGTAATTATGAATAAGCTAAGGTTCAGAATGGGAATCGCAGTGTACTCTCGGGTTCGATTTCGGAATTTGATCTGTAGGTAGTGTGGTCACCACATGTCCCGCCGCAAGGAAGCTAAGAACGCAGACATACCTAATAGATGCTTGGTCTGGATCAGGGTCGTAGTCCTCATCTGAAATGATGCGTCCGCGCCTCCGCTTGTAATGTGTAGGGGGTGGAGTTAACGCAGGAACGCAAAATGGTGGCGCAACAGAGTCGATCGTGGTGGCTGGTGTTGTTGGTTCGTGTCCCAGGAGGTTCTCTGCGGAGGGAAGAGGATAGATGATCGACAACCGCACCGACGGGTCGCGGGTTTCAGAGGATGTGGGCGGTCCGCGGGAGCATTGGGATTTTACGCATTCCTCGTCCTCTTCCTCTGGCATGGTGCTGAGCGATATTGAATCATGAGACGAATGCCGCCTGAATTCTACGAGGGTTCTGTCGTCCGGAACTGTGTCGAATTTGGGGTCTACATCGGAGCTGGGGCTGGTACAAGGCAAAGCGGAATGGAAGTTGAATGAGTCTCTGTGACGACGCAATGAAGCGAGCATGTTCTTGCATCCAAACGCGGCGGAAGGGTTCACTGAGAAGAGATGGACAAGTTGGCCAAGACGGGGAGCAGGAACACGCATCGCGTGGCAGAGGAAGTCGAATGGAATCTATGGAAGACGGAAACGCAGACACCACACAGCTGCAGGCAGGTCTTATTATATACGGCGCAGAGGGGCATGGGGTTTGTGTGGTCACTGTGTGGTCTGGTCAGTCACTAAAGGGCTCGTGGCCGTAGCCGCGAGCTTTAAACGTGGCTTGCCTCATGAGACGTGGTGATGTGGGTGATGCACTGTCCCACGCCCTAAAAGCCACCACCGCTCGGCTCCAGTCACTTTAGGTACGTCACGTGACTGGAAACACAAACAATTTCATTGTCCCGAGCCCAGGCCAGCCATACGCTCGAACCACGCTACGACCGCTGCGACGCGGCGAACGGGGGCATCGCTCGCACCCAGTCGTAGGTCTGGCCGCAGGCGTATGTCAGCTGGCATGGATGCGCGCGGCATCGTCCGATAACAGATTTCTGCGCGCGAGCGGAGGTTCGGTGAGGCCGTAATGGCATGTGTCGGCGCGCCGTTATTGCTACTGCCTTCCGTGGGTGCGACCAGGACGTCTGTCGCAGATTAAAAGAGGTTATGTAAATGCACGCTTGCGCATGCGTGGGTGAGGGGGACGAGGCAAGGTGGCGCACTTTGAAAGTAGACAACGTCGCCGCGGCGGAGGCCGACGCCCACCATGTCCTGCGATGTGCCGCCCCACGACTCCGCGATTTCTCGCCATGCAGTGAGCTTGCGGATCGCGCTTCCTTCGTCGCCAACGATGAGACGCAGTACGGAGACGACACGTCCCGCTTCCAGCCCACGACGCAACGTCACTTCGTCCGGCCCCTCGACTTCAAGCACGGCGAGCAGTAGACACGTCTTCCCCTGCGCAGAGGCGAGTGCGGAAAGCGTACCGAGTGAGAATTGAAAGTCGGGGAACCGAGCGATCGACGATGTGCTGGAGTAGGCGTAGGCGTAGGAGTTGGCAGAGTGCTCGTCTTCTTGCGTCTCGAGGTTATTCTGGTATGATGAAGACGCAGCGCAAGAGCCCATTGAAACACGCAATGCGAGCCTGCTCGCGTCATCGTTTTTGCATTCGGGTTGAGTCGTTGCAGCCCAGGTTATCAGCGTGGTCCGATCTGATGAATGTGAGCTACCACAACGATGAACGATGACGGGAAAGCTTGGCCTCACCTCCCTGGCCGTCGCCTGTCAACTCATCTTCCACTGTTTGGGTATCTCCTTCGTCCTCATCATCATCCGCGAATATGATGTTCTCATACATGGATGAGATACGCCGGCTGGCCCCGTCGAGCGCAGAGGAGGGGTAGCCGGAGAAGAAATCAATGCTTGTGTCCTTCGACGCTGGATAGATCGCAGATTCAAGTGTGCGCCATTGATAAAGCATACCATGGTCGCAGAGCGTGGTCGAGGGAGACGGCGCTCCGAGAAATACGGCGTATCTCATGTTAAAACAGATAGCAATTAATGGCAACGATGAACGAATTAAACAGAGACAAAGCCCGCGCAAACGTTCGAGTACAGAACTGTACACATACAGTTATAACAAACCAATCCGTCAACGGTCACGACAATCACTGTCTCGTCGACTCGAACGTTCCTGGTCTCTCCGTCTATCTTTCTCGCGCTCTGACTCGCGGTCTCTATTGCGGCCATCCCGATTCCGATCCCTATCCCTATCCCGCTCTCGATCCTGTTCGCGATCTCGGTCCCTGCGTCTGTCCTTATCATCTTCTTTGCACTCCCTCCGCGGCGGCGACCTAGACGTCCTCCTGGACTCGCTACGCGAGGCGGGTTGTGAACGGGGTGACGATGACCTCTCCGACTCCTTGCGCACGAGTGGAACGTACTTGCGTTCCGGACGGGAAGGCGTACGCCTTCCGCCACTACCATCGTCAAAGATTTCGCGCTCTTTTGCTCCGATTCCAAGTAACGCAGGTCTGGAGGGAGGAAGCCAAGGCTCGACGATGCCTCCCTTCTTGTTCCGGCTGGCTGGCTCCCCTGGCTTCCAGCCCATCCCGCGCAGCATCGCCATGCCAAACTGGGAGACAGGGATGCGCTCGTAGTCTTGTAACGTCGCCTCGTCGGGGAGTTCATCCAGGTCTTGCTTGAACGCATCGTCCTCCGTAGGCGCATGCCGTGCAGAGCTAACGGGGATGATATCAACCATGGATCCCTCGGGGCCATCGCCCTCCTCTGCATCAGCAAGGAGTGCACGTATAGCACGCTGATCTTCGGTTTCTTCTGGCCGGTCCTCTCTGGTGACGGGTGGCTCTGGTCCGATGGGTGCGTCTTCTATTGTATCAACCCGTGCGCGTTTACGCATCTGTAGACCTTCCATCTGTGGCCCCGAGTTTATCGTGTCTCTGGTTCCAAGGCCACCTACACTCCCATCGACACCAGTCCCTGCCTCACCACCGGGAGGAACATACATCTTGCCATTGGCCCCTACTCGTCGCCTACGGGCGACCTCTCGCCAATCGCGGTTTTGGAGGGCAGGAATGACCAGCGGGCCTCGAGGCTCTGGTCGTGGAGTGGTGCTAGGATTAATTAAAGTAGCTGGGGTGAGCTGCGGACCTCTGTGCTTGGAGTGCGATAGCGTAGCGACGCACCGCTGTACACCAAACCGGTCAAACCCAGTCACGAGTTCATCTGTAGGTTTGTCATCTTCCTCATCGCTGGAATCGGGGCTATTGGGTGCGCTCCTCTTCGGCGAGCTGCCTGCAAGAGGAGTACCAGGTGTGAAAACGTCAGCGCTATTTTCTTGAGCGAGGTGGCGTGGCAATGCGGGTGATTTGAAGCGAATATCATTAGAATCCGGGCCAGCAGATGTAGCACGAGACTCTGGAGTGGGTCGGCGAATTGTGAATGAGACTTTGCCGACAGTTGGAGTGGACATGGTTGTCGATTGTCGTCAACGTTTGTATCAGTGTCAGCGTCTCTGGACTGAAACTGACTCGCGTTCGGCACGTGACCCGAATCGTCGCCCGAACCAGTCCGCACTCGGGATGTGGCAAAATTCGTACTTGAAACTGCTTTTCAATTCCAGAAAACCCGTCTTTCCCATCGCTCTTGGTTCTTAGCAAATAACCCGCGTCTGTTTTCCCAAGTTTTCCACCAACGAAGATTGACCACGCGCCGGGGTTAGTAATTACACCCTTTGTTTTCTCTTGTCAAATGATCCGCTGGAGTGACGCCAAATCTTGCCAGTTGAAACGTGCATATATGTTGGCTCATTGAATGGCTAGAAGTTAACGGCATAGTTCGGACGAATATGGTCGCTCCATTGCGTTCCAGCTGAGCTGCTTCCATAGCCTAGATTCGTGATCATATGGATATATACACCATTACGAACTTCGCGTTCGCAACCAACCGCCACATATCCTTAACTCCGCCTCATTGCGGCCGAGTACACGGTCCGAGGCGTGATGCGCTTCTCAACGTATCGCGCTTTTGGTTGTCTCCGCCCCCGCCCCAGGGAATACCCATCATGCGCTTTGTTTTTCGGGTGCAGATCGTACAGCGCTGGTCCTCCCAGACAACACTCTGCGGCACCATTCAGACTACGAACTCCTACGGGCGCCTGAAGAGTTGGGACGTCTTTTTTGGAAGGACGTAATGATCAATCTAGGAGCGCCAGTGATAGTTGATCCTACTGCACCCGCAGTCCAGGGTTGAGAGCCGCTCAGACGGGAACCGACAAATTGCAAAAAATCGCAATTGAATGGCGTACCTCTGTCCCTGTTGTTCAAACTGCTCAGTGGGAACAAGAAAATAGCATATGCCCTCAGCTCGAGATCGATTTTTGTATGACTGTTCGCCAGCCATCGAAGGGTACGTCGTGCCAGTGTTTAAACACGTAGCCACTTTGACGTTTTAGCTTATCGGCGTAACTTTCCCACTCAATTGAATTGTTTTCTGTCATTCTGTTTAGAAATTTTCTCCGGGGTTTTTCATCAATTGGGGTGGGAGATTGCCTTATAATGTGGTGCCTTCGGCGGCCCTTCGCAGTCTTCTTGGGTTCCAAAGCCTCCGTTGCCGTGATTCAACTACGAGTTGGGCTCTTTTGGTGCCCAACTCTTATTGCCAAGTAGAGAAGCTGTAGAGTGGTAGCCCGAAATTCCAATAGGCACGTGTTGTGGGGGACTTGTGCCGGAAGCGGATAGGGCAGGTGTCCTGAACACTGAGTAGGATACTGCACACTCTGCACACGCTGCTGAATTACATCACTACAGATGGAATTAAAGAGGCTATGAGCGAAAGAGGGGAGATGATCGAATGAGTGGGATGCAGGGAGTGCGGAGGCGACGATGCGAAGAGGGAACGCGAGTAGAGTGAGGGCTCAGACAGTCAGACGGGCACGCGGTGAGAGGTTTCGAGAGAAGACAGATGTTATTACCGCCCCTCAAAGGAGGCGACTTATAGTCCTAGAATCAAATGAAAAGCGTCATGGAGCACTATCAAGTGACTCCATGCATGAGATGAGAACGAAAGTTGATCGTACGAATTGAGTTGAAAGAACATGGCGAACATGGCGTCGGGATGCCACAAAGTAGGATATAGCGGTGTAACCCCCGACCGAGAGCGGAACGCCGCATTGCTGTCTTGACTGCGGCCGGGGGACGACGCTCGAGGGCGCGTTGCTGCGAAGAAAAAAGGGGGTTGAGGCGACGCCCTGGGTTTACACGCGGCGCCGTCCCTTGCTCGGAGTGAGTTGCAAATGTGCTATATCAAATGGTTCAAAAGAGAATGTGCCGGTGGCGTTAGAAGATGAAAGTGAGACGAGCAATGCGTTATCCCCCAGTCTGAGCGCGTCCGCGCACCCACCTCTACTCCTCATTACCCTCAGATTTCACCAGGAATCTCCTTCAATTTGATCGCAACTTGAATGATAGATCTTTTGAGCTCAACAACACGGCCCAGTCAGCCAAAGTCAGCACCCCCAATGGGCTCCGTCGAGGTAGGCTGCGAATTTGATCTGCTCTGGCATTAGCACCAAGTACAATATTAATACGGTACGGTAACTGCTGCGGACTTGAAATTACGTGGGTGGCGGCCCGGTTGCATCCACTAAATGGCACTTGAGACAAAGTTGGCATTGACACGAATCAACTTGAACTTTTTTCGTGCCAAGCCCAGGTTATTTCTTTTTTCCTGCATCCCTCCTCGTAACCCAAGTGGACGCCTGTCAAACAAAAAAATAGGATAGTAGTAACCAGAAACATGCTAATAGAAGGCATTGGGCCTTGCGCCTCAATTCTTTGCCGTGATTGAGCAAGAAGATCGCCATGCATGCCGCAGAACAAACGTTCCCGATGGTGCCAAAGGCCCCAGATAGAGGTGGTTGAATTCGGCCTCACTTCAGATAGGCTTCAAACCGGATATATCGAAGAAGCACCGAAGTTCAGTGCTCAGATCTCAGACGCCACAAGAAACTTTCTCAGTTAGCTCCCGCCTCCCCTCTGTCCTGCCAATTTGTCTTCGTGGGCCGCTATATATGACCCATCGCCGACGCATCCGTACCTTGCTTTCTTTACATTCCCGCGAGAAACCAGGAATCCATGTCTGCCTCCTCGACATCCGCCACGCCGATGGTCACAGAGTCATCATCTATCCCGCCCGACATAGCTAAAATGTACGCCGACTTTTGGATTTGCTTTTATGATGACCTCATCCCTTCCCTAGAACAGCACCCCTTGTGCGCCAGAGCTCTTTCTGGTGTCTAGTCGACTGACGTTCTCATTCACACGCCCAGCTCCTTGGTCCTCTAGTCAACTGGGGATTATATGGCGTCCTTTGCGTCCAGATCTGTATGACTCGAGTATCATAACCTCAGCTATCCCAATGACCCCACTTGCAGATGTGTATAGCTACAATTTCCCGGACGACAAACATCCTGTGAAGTTCCTAGGTGAGTATAAGACATCTTGCTACCCTCGAAATCAAGCGACGAGGCACTTCGTTTAGCATGGTTTTGCTTTCTGCTGGAGACCGTTCAAACGGCCTTGACTGGGGCCGATGTATACTATTGGTTTATAGAAGGATTCGGCAATGTGGAACGCCTCAAGGACTCTCATTTTGCTCCTATTGACATACCAATAATCCATGCAATTGTTTCGTTCATCGTCCAAGGTTATTTCTGCTATCGCATATGGACGTTGAACAGACGGTCATCAAAGCTCTGCATAATTATCGGATTGGTACGTGTACAGATCTTCTTCTTCTTCCAAACCTCCTGAGTCGAGACCTTGAATCAAGCTTACAGTACTTCAATCAGTTGGGGCGGCATGGGGCGGCATCCGGGCAAGTGCTACTCAGTGTCGTTGAAAAGCTTGACAACTAACTCATGTTTAATCAGTCTATCATAGCCGGGAAGTACGCGGTTTCGAAGACAGCCCTATATGTATGGTGTCAGTCCCGTTCTGGTGACCGCAGCGCTGATACTTTGCCGCATTAGTTATGGTCAGTCCCAAGCGCAATTGCGGACATCCTCATTGCCATCGCGATGACGTTACTTGTATGTGATATCTCCTCCCTCTCCCTCCCATTTTGATATATTAACGCGTTGGGTTGATGGTCCTGCAGTTATCGCGGGCGCGTAGCAGCGGCGGTAAATTCTCCAACTTCGTTATGATACGTTTAGTGCGCCTCACTATTGAAACAAACGCCCTCTCTGGTACGTTTGCTCGACCAACCACATACGGACGTTCATCTCACCTCTGCTTAAGCTGGCGTTGCTATTGCTTCTTTCGTACTCTATGCCGCATTCCCCGTAGGTTGAGTACTGCCTCATTTCGTCTCACTTCTTCTGACATCTTGTCCTCTACACAGAATAATATATATTACGTGTTCACGTACGGTTTCACTTTCTTTGTCCTTTTTCGCCCCTGCTGATGTGAGCTAAAGAGCGGGGATCATTGGAAAAATGTAACAGATATTTTGAACACGACTGTATGTACGAATACTCACAGACTTCCAGATATACCAACACCCTCATGGTCAGCCTAAACAATCGAATCTACTTTCGTGATCACCGTACCGCGGGGGTCCATGTGGATAGTGATGATCATCACATCATGGAATCCGACCAGTTTCATCATTCAGCAAGGGCGTCATTTCGCCTCTCTCAAGCTGGGTCTCCTGCGCACTCGACCTCAATAGGTGACAGTTTCAAACTCAATACCATTTCCCATACGATAGACCTGGAAAAGAAGGGCAAAGGCGACACTGTCAGCGTTAGTTCAGATCGAAGGTGCTAGCCTTCTATTATTACAGCTACCCTGAGCTTCTGAAAGGCATTCCCCTCTAGTGAGGTTGTTGGGTCAAGCCATTCTAGACGAGGGTAAACGCCTCCCTGGGTTGAGGTTGAGGAACGGTTGTTGTACTGCTTTATTTTTGGGTGCCCGGGGTTTTATCACGTGATTTACTGTAACTGATATCGTGAAATATCGCCCTAGGATAAACATTCAGGTCATTCGGCTCGTGGATTGGCCCTATCCACTTTGAGATCTACGCATCTTTTGGCCTGTGCTTATCCCAACGGGGTTAACCAAGGGTTTGGCTGCAAACTTCACTGCCGTCTTCGGAAGGCTCCCATCGCCGTTCTCATGATCAACTCATAAAGATTTCCCTGTCCCCCTGATCTCCGCGCCTAGAGTTTGTTTCTGAGGGTCACTCTCACTGGCTCCACAACCGCCCCTAGATTAAAGGAATCTGTTAAGGCGGGAGTTACCACTGAGAAGTAGACATACGTAACTGTGCTCTGTCATCGAGCTCTCAGATGCATTTGCTTGTGGGAGATCCCGGCCCCCGAAAGGATTCTAAGAAGCTGAGCACAGGGTCTCTGGTGCGCGCGTTGCTGCTTAGCTAGTTCTGAGTGGCTGCACCTGTACCCCATGATCAAGGTGGGATGCGGTAGGTGCACTTTTGCGAAGAGGAAGCAACCTTGTTCCATATCTTTTGTGATCCCGCGCTATATTCTTGTGCATATGATCTTCCTCAAGCGCTTCCTTTCTGTTTTTCCGTCCGCGTGCCAGAGTTCAACATTCAACCACGGAGATATCAAACTTTGGCCCGACGCCGAGGTATGGTATCCGCGCAGATCTCCGCAACTCCCCCACTCCACCGTGGTCAAAATAAAGTAGTAGTGGGTGTTGGGGCACGACTTTGCGGCGCCCATACGACACATCATCTGCAAATGAACGGGATGCAAACGCCGCATGAAGCAAACACTATCTTTGCAATCGAGATTGATCATAAGCAATCAGTACTCAGTTCTCACGCCTCGCCCCATCATTCGTTTCGTTTGAGAAGGCTGTGGCAGTTAGCGACAGTCGTTCATGCCGTAAGGTATCGTTTGAGAGCTCTCGTAAATTTTGTCACGCCATACAGGTCTCTACATCCACGACGTTCTCGTTTTACTGCTGGGGTTGACACCCATCATACTAGTAGGGGTTATCACTACTTCGCGATGATCGACCTCTTGGGTGCGTTGGGGAACTGGCAACGCCAGATTGTACCTCAAAACACAAACTCTATCTGGGGGGTGCCAGATAGAGATTGCGTTTTCACCCAGAAAAAAAATTCGTTTTCCAAACGCACTGTTGTCACGACCAGATAGCGTTTTCCTTGTCAGGGGGTGGGGCTGGATTGTGAAGTGAATGGGGACGGGCAGGATCCTCACGTGATAGTGCTTACAATATTGATGCACGTGAGGCTCACAACGCAAGTCAAACAATCTCGACGCGAAATCAACGGGTCGAGGCAGAATCTCGAGTTGGCTGGCGTTGCCATTTGCCAGACCCGAGACACGATTTCACGCAGGCAGAACATTTTCCCGAACGGCACAATTTTTCGCACGCGGCAATATCTTAAGGAGGATTTTTTTAGCAGGTATCTCGAATCGTGACAACGTTCAACGTCCCGAACGCACTTTTTAAATTATAGAACGCCCAAGCCACATGACGCACTGGCAACCGGGGCCGTTGATTCCCCGGCTATGCTGTTAAGACGGCCTTATCTACGCCGCGGGTCAAACAACGTGCACTAATTTCGGGTGTGGGGGCAATTCTAATCATGTTTTTTTTGCCTCTCATGTCGGACAATTCGTGATGGCATTAAGGAAAATATTGCCTGATAATGCCAGCGCATGAACTCCGGACAGCTTCAATTTTCAAGTCCTTTCCGTTTCAGGCTTTGTTTCCGTCCTCATCGTGATGCCTCTTGGAGAAGCATCTAGCGCCGCCATTGCAGTATTCTATTGTTGTGCTCGTCGCGTACCATACCACTGATTCGGGAGGTTAGGCTATAAATGTCTAGTCTAACATCTTTAGCTCATTTCCCCTGCTGGTACCCACCCGTCAGCACCATCCTACCTCGATACACCAACTCGTAGAAGCATGGCTGAGCTCGGACCATCTCAAGCACCCCAAAATATCGCGAGAATGTAGGCCTGGTGACATCGAGATTGTCCGTCGTCGCTGATTTCTCTTCTAGCACCGGCCCCATCGTACGTTTGGCTTCATCCATGGCTACTTCAGCACCGTGACCAAGGATGACGTGCCTAGCTCTTTGGTCCTCTGATCAATTGGGCGCTATACGGCGTTCTTTTGGTCCAAACCTGTGAGATTTTCATTTATCAAGTTGAGCTGTCCAACTGACCCGAGGCTAGACGTGTACAGCTACAACTTTCCAGACGACAGGCGTTCCTTGAAATTACTAGGTAGGTGTTGATAGACATCCGTCCGTCGTCTCGGTAAACCCATGGGAAAATCCAAACAGTGTACTTCGTCTTTCTCCTGGAGACTGTTCAAACTGCCCTGACTGGGGCTGATGTCTACTACTGGTTCATGGTTGGATTCGGTGACTTTGAGGGCCTCAAAAGGTCAAGGTTTTCCCCCATTGACATCCCGACCATGGATGCGTTCATTTCTCTCATTGTTCAAGTATTCTTCTGCTATCGTATTTGGACATTGAACAAACGCCTATGGTGGCTCTGCGTTGTTATAGCCGTCGTGAGTCTGACACTACTTACGTTCTGCTAATGCTCAAGCCACGCGACCGTTTATGGCAGCTTTCTGCCACTCAGGCAACCGGGGCTCTATGGGATGGACTCAAAGTGAGCGTCATGAGGCCTTGCTGCGACGTGAAAATCTGACACATCTCTCAGTCAGCTGCGCTTGGGAAGTACGCCGTCGTAAAGCCAAGTCTATACGTATGCGTTCTCAGATGTAGAGCATGCCGCCACCCGCTTACAGTTGATTGAATTAGTTATGGTTAATCACAAGTGCAGTAGTAGATATAGTGATCGCAGTTGCGATGACTTATCTGGTACGTAGCGAAAGTCCTCTAATCCCTCAGAATGTTAACTTGCCGTATCTGACACCTAAAGCTACGACGTGGCAACGAAAATCGATTCTCAAGCGACGTTCTACCGCGCGTGGTGCGCCTCACTGTTGAAACGAATACGTTAACTGGTGCGAGTCCATCGGCAGCTCCCCACCGGCGTTTTCTCTTATATCCTTCACAGCTATTGTCGCAATCATTTCTTTCGCACTTTACATTGGTTTTCCCGTGAGTGGAACAAGCAAGGTGGCCGTTCCTGTTCTGACTGAAAGCTCCATATATTTTCTAGGACGAAATCTACTACGCTTGCCCGTACGTCTTTTCACCCCACCACATTTCCCCCACCTTATTGAACTGAATGCCAGGATGGGAGTTATTGGAAAACTGTGAAATTCACGTCTGGTATGCATCTCAAACCCATTACTCACCAGTGGTGTAGGTATTCAAACACCCTCTTTGTGACCTTCAACAATCGGATATACTTCCGCGACCACCCATTTCCGGGAGGCAGCCCGGGTCATGGCGTACATCTTGGCCCATCCCGTCCCTCTGAGAACCCTCTCTCCCAAATCAGGGTCGCTGTAGTCACAACCAGCGACACTTCTGGGCTCGCCTCTTTTTCATCAACTACGGACATAGTGAAGGGTAGTGGCAACGCCGCAGATTCAAACCGAAGGCCTTCTCTCTAGTCTCGAAGCTGCTGACCAAAGATGATTTGCTATCTACCGGTAGAGTAGTCGAATCAGGAGCTACGACTTGTTCCGGAGAGGAGCTAAGATACCTTAGAGAAGTTGAAGGAAAAGTAGTTGAATTGAGGTGACCTTTGCGTTTTTGATGTACCTTCCCTCCATCTATAATAGATGCTTAAATTCCGACCACACATATCTTTGACGAGGGATATAGGTTTCCCTCTTCTAGCGAATTCAATCACAAAGACAGGGCATTAAGCAGTTGTGAGACCATTCTCAAGTTCTCACCATCTGAACCGTTTTCCCCTCAACCTCCGCGCCCCGCGCTCCCGGATCCTGATGTGCCTGCCCACGGTCCTGTGAGATCATCTGTTCCTGGCAGTCTGATCATAATTTGATGCGCAATCGTACTTTGCTTTTGGCCCGACATCACCGACCCACGTTAATTGTATTGTTGCAAAGATTTTCCCTGTCATGATAACAATAAATTGGGGCAATGCGATAATACATACATCCCTAGTAGTCACATACAAGTCCGAAACCAAGAGAAAATCTCTAATCCCATCACAGCAGTCCACAATCTCGTCGTGAATAACTTCACATAGTCCCCGTTACGATCTCCAGGGAATGGGAATGTCTAATTCGCAAAATGACTTGAGTCACTGGAACTTCAAGCTCAAGCGCGCGCCTCATATCTTAGCTAATGACAAGGCCATTTTTAATGCCCTTCTCGGGGTCCGCCCCCGATGTGGAGTGCAACGAGTCGTGCTCGACAGAAGTGGGGCTACTAATTGTAGCAGATCGTGACTCGGAGGGCTGAGATCGGGGAAAGTTGAACGGTATTCCCGCAGGTTGCGGAGCTGAAAGACGGTATGAACTTTCCACCAGGCCACCGGGGGAAGGGTGGTCGCGGAAGTAAATTCGATTATTGAAAGTCACAAAGAGAGTGTTGGAATACCTGCAAGACGAAGTAATGGCGTGAGTTTATCATTTGATTCCAACGAAAGAAAAAAGATGCAAGTTACAGTTTCCCAATGACTCCAGTCCTGTTTGGCATTAATACGAATGATGCGGGGGGACTTATAATAGGAAAACGTACGGGCAAGTGTAGTATATTTCTTTCTACAAACGATGGAGACAAAGTTAACTATAACCATGAGTCCATGACGAGGCTTATCTTTAACGCACCGGAAAAGCCACATAAAGCACGAATGAAATAACAGCCACGGTAGCTCAAGAAGATGTGAGATGAAAGTCGCGATGAATTGGCGCACAAGGGGCGCTCACCAGTAAGTGTGTTTGTTTCAACTGTGAGTCGCACAATGCGCGGTACGACATGGTTCGAATATCGACCCTCATGTCGACTCATTCGCCTTAGCTGTGAAATGAAATCGGTTCACGTTTGTGGTCGTATTGGGGGCTTTTTCACGCACCAAGAATGTCATTGCCACGGCGATCAGGATGTCCGTTACTGCGCTGGTAATTAACCATAGCTATGTGGCAAACAATCAATAACACAGCGTGGACACTCTGCACGCAGTGGACCCGGAGGATGCGTACATATAGAGCTGGCTTTACAACTGCATAAACTCCGAGCGTAGCTGACTGAGTTTATGTTAGACATAATGTCAGAGGTCAGAACAGATGATACCCACCTTGATGCCGCCCCACGCTGCGCCGACCGCTTGAACTATGGAGAGCTTTATGAAAGCATATCAAGAACAGGAACATTACCTTGAGATAATAGCGAGGAGGATACGTACGACGGCAATCAACAGACAAATCCACAGCGTCCGCTTGTTCAGTGACCAGATGCGGTAGCAGAAGAATCCCTGAACGATCAACGAAATGAATGCATCTATCGTCGGGCTGTCTATTGCGGAGAAATTGGAATTGTTAAGGCCTTCCAAGTTGCCGAATCCGGCCATGAACCAAAGGTAGACATCAGCCCCCGTCAGCGCTGTTTGAACGGTCTCCAGAAGAAAAACGAAGTAGGCTAGTCAGAAAACCCTTTGAGTTGCTCTGAAAATGTGAAATTTTTCAGAAGATGCACCAAGAGTCTTTAGATACCACCGATCATCTGGGAAGTTGTAGCTGTACACATCTAATCTTGGGTTGGTTGATGATCAAGATGTGACAGTCGAAACACCCACAGGTCTGGACGCATATAAAGCCCAATTGATCATGGGGCCAAAAAGCTGGTCGTAGCACCGTGAGCACACCTGGGATAATCATTGACTAGCTGAACATACAATGGGAGCAGTGCTAGGAGACGGTCAAAAAAACGTATAGACTAGAGCACAGTTGACTGACTTACATTCTCGCAATATCTGGGGGAATCGAAGACGATGTTGAGTTGGCCATGATGCAACTGGCGGGTCCGGTCACACAATGTGAGTACACCCGTTATGGTGCAGTATTATGCAGCAGTAAGATCACTAGGTCGTGCATTGTGGAGTCAATACTTATATTGCCGTGTTCAGACCGCAGCCATCGGATCGGAATTCACAGCCCTCGGTGCCTATTGTCGGCAACGCGCGACGGACAAATTCCTGCGGCGTGATATCGCGCTTCTTCAGTTTCATAATCTATCACTCGCAGATGGGCGTCCTCCTTTGGAAGGGTATATTGTTTCCTTTCCTTGAGGTAACTAGATAGATAGGGCGTGGGTTGGTCAAATTTCATCCGGCCTAACTGCCGCCTAAGCCGCATCAAAGTTGAAACTTGAATGAATGTCGCAGGTGGCTCTCTGCGCCAGTTGTCACGATGGAGAAAAGGGTGGGGAGGCGTGAGGGGTATATTGCTCATCTGCTCTCCCACGCTGGCGTGGTGGTTCAACTTGCAGTAAGGGTAGGGACATCGCCCACCATTCGGAAGGTAGTGGTAAGTGTAAGGCGGGTAGATGCGCTAGCCTATCGACCGCTTCCGACCACGTGACGCCCTCTGCGTGCCTGTCGTGCCAACTCGACGGACGCGTCGGTCCCTCTCCTCTTCCCGTTGTCTGTCTGCACACTCGTCTCCTGGCCGACTCGCGATACACACCGCCTCGCGCAGGCTGCAGCCCCATATGGCTCGCGCCGCTCGCAGCCCTTGCTGGTCTGGCTCGGTTCGGGATCCCATTGCCATGTTTGGAAGGATTCATGCTGTGAACAGGCTCACTCAGGACACTTAGTATGTTTTTCCATCTCCTTTTGACTATTTATTTTGGCTCTCCATTCTATACTTTCTATGTTCGTCTTAGACCTTTGCCAATAAACCTCGCCGTGCTCCTGTTGCCGTCGCGCATGCCGTCGACCACCTTACTATGATTCAGTAAAATTTTCATGTTCCCGGACACTGCCGTTTACCGCTATGACGCCGCGCGGCCTTTCGCTGACAGTACCACCTAGACGGACATGTACTTAATCCTCTCACCTGGCCTCAGCCACAAGGAATATAGAATCAGTGAATCCCCATTCCTCCTCTTCCCGTTTGCGTGTCACCGCCTCAAGTCGCTCCTTACAACTATTACGATCCCTCTCCCCCTCGCACCTTCGCTCTCCCTTCGGGATTGTGAACCCATCTCGGAACTTGGACTACCCCCGAACTTACCACGTGAACCGTGACTAACCACCTACGCTACAGTAGTGGTCACAAAGTAGACCAAGTGGTGTCCTATCAAAGGTCGAATGATGCGTACAAACTATCCGATTGGCTCACTGATGGGTCTCAAACGGTATCCATTCTGCATCAGGGGTTTGATCGACTGTGCATGACAGAGATGGATGGACGTACGCCCTATTGGACAGGTATTGTATCGGTCATTGGGACATAATCAACATCCCGTGCTGACGGGTCATCATTTCTGGACAGCTTTATTTAGGCATCTTTTGTTGGGAAAGGTGTACATCAACGACGATGCAATACAGAGTAGATTGAAGCACGAAGTGATTACTCACGGTACAAGTTCTCTTTACGCCGGTCGAGGGCCCGTACCGACACTCCTTGTAATAACTTCACTAATAAGCACCAGCAGAACATACTAGGGCTAATCAACCCACCTGTGAGATGTGGTTACAGTAGTACTTCGGGCTCATTTACCACGCTTTCACGAGTCAACTCCGGTGAGTGATGTCACCGCCGGACAGTGCGAAATCGAGACACCGCATTCTTCTGGGCGGCCGGGATTTTTGTACCATAACAAAGTGGGTACGAAAGTCTCTTTAAATGAACCTCAAATGACACATGTTCCACGTAAAAGCGCGACAGCCATCTATCGCCCCCTCCTCCCCTTCTTTCCCGCTGGAAGACCTCCACGCAAGTCGAGCCTTAGTCTGGGTTACTGCCCGCACCTAACCTCGCTAGCCAGACGTTCAGAGACCTCCTTACTTAAACTGTCGGAGTTGAGGGTCGATCGGGGAATTTCTGGTTTCGAGCCTAACCTCCCCCACTCGCTTGGAACAAACGTTCTGCATATATTATCTTCATCCGGGCCTTCCCAGATGCCATCAGAATGAGCATCGCGGCTCCTATTTTTTGACTGATGGTTTGCGAAACAGTGAAACACAAGCGCCTCAGATGACTGGAAACCTCCGCTCAAAAAATTTCAACGAAGCCAGCTTCTGTCGGGTGTTGCAGGGCCGAAGGAGCAGAACACCCGTTGAATAGTACACCGATGCTCCTGTCCCCAAAACCCCTCGCATTCTCCCTCTCAAAGCATGGCAACTCTTTGTCTCGTAACCTCGCGCATACTGCTCGCTTTCTCCCACTTGATTGACTCGAAACCAACATGCTAACTGGTGTGTGTCTTGTCTGTCGACAGACTGACTAATTTCCTATAAAGCCATGGTGGTCATCGTTTCTTTCGTTCTCTACATTGCTTCCCCTGTAAGTGAAAACAACAGCGCCATGCTATAGCTGACTCGCTCCTTTGTTTTTTAGAGCAATATGTACTTCATCTTCCTGTGAGTCATCTTATCCCATCTTTAAATTCGCACCTGTTTACGAGTAGAACAGGACCGGAGTCATAGGAAATTTGTAACTTACACCTTACATGCTTGCATATCGGGGCTCACGGAAATTGCAGATATTCCAACACTCTTTTCTTGACACTCAACAACCGGATCAACTTCCATAACCACCCTTCACGAGGAGTTTGGAGGGTAGCACATCGTAAGGTGAGGGTGGCCGCCGACCACGGAATAATGCCACGCGGTTGCATCATCTCCCCGATCGTCTTGGGGCCTTTTCCACCACATCGTTCGCACTCCGATCGCCTTTCAAATTCATTCCTCGACCTTGGTTCTCTTCCCTACCGATATATGCGCATACCTACTCGTAGATTCGGCACTCTTGGATGGCCACTCGTAATTTACAATGCACCTGCATGTATTTCAACCTGGACTTATTGACTCTGACAATGTAGTCCCTTTTTTCGCTTGCGGTCATTCTCTCGGATCACTTCCCTACTCCGAATCTGCCTTGAGATCACTGGCGAGCCCTCTAACTCGTTTACAACATATCTTATCTCTGCCGTTGAATCGCACGCGCAGCCAGCTCTATCTAGTTCGTTCGAACTATACCTCAGCCTGAGCATGGACGACAAGTGGCCACACTTCTCTGAGCAGCCAGTAATATTCCCTTCTCCTCCCAGTCAATTGGATCGTTTCTCACAGCCGTCGCTGGACTAACCGTAGCGACCAGGCAGCAAGCCTGCCCCGGCGTTCCTGCACCCAGGCGCGAGGGATATTAGCCAACAAGTGACGGCGGCTGGCCATACACAGGACGACACGGCAAATCGACAAAGTAGTGGGTTCGGTCTGGCCCGGTGATGCCACTGAGAAAGACACTATATTAGTACTAACCGTATCAGATGACTTTGGAGGGGAGTGGTTCGCCATACTGTATCTTGACAAGCACCAAGAGGCATCAGCAAAATGACAACAGCTAGAGCAACTAGAGGTGCTACAGTTGCTAGATCCAGTCATTAGAGATTGTCACAGGTAACTCTGGGGTATTTCAGGGCTACCTGTAGTCCTGTACCCAGACCTGCTAAAAACCCTGTACTCAAGGTATGGGTTACAGGTATTGCAGGTCAGACAGATTAGAAAAGCTATACGGGTAGAGATGGCTTTCCGCTCGTGGTGGTCGCGTGGAGACTTGTCAACCGCAGCACTAGTCGTATCAAGTCGTCTGGGACCTGGCCGTCATAGCCGTCAGTTGCGCGAATGGAGGGAGGAAAGAAACGAGACGAACCCACACGACAAGTCGACAAGTCTGGGGCCAACACCGTTAGCAAAGGCCGTTAGCTGTCACGGTACTGCCTGTACAAAAAAAAGGAAGCCAAAGAAACGAGATGAACCTGAACAACGAGTCCACTACGCCAGGGCCTAGACGTCAAGGTTGTCAGTTATACACAATGAGATGAGAAGGAAAGAAAGAGAAAGAGACAAACCTGAACGACGAGTCTACTTAGTTTCACTGGCAGGGCCTAGACGAAGAGACTGATGTGAAGGGAAGAAAGAGACGAACCTAAATAGCAGTCCATCACGTCGGCACCGACAACTAACCAATAGATAAACGAGCATGACGGAAAGAGAAGAATTCGCATAGGTAGAAGCAAGAAGAAAAGGAACGAGACGTCTCGCCAGCGTCCCCGATGTCGTTGTGTGTCGATGTGACGATGTCGCGACTTATGCCACACATCAGTAAAACCCCTAGTTTGCTTTTCATGCTTTTTCGTGCTTTTTCGTGCTTTTTACCAAAAAAGTCAAAAAAGCACAAAAAGCCAAGTCACTTACTTGCCAGAGTGCTTTCCCAAGCTGTCAAAAAAGCAAATACTCTTCCAAAAGCATTTTAGCTCAAAAAGTACATTTCAAGTACGGCCAACAAATGTCAAGCACACATTATGTGCAAGTAAAATAAACTGCTGCTGCCCCACATCAGCAAAATGTAACATTACTTGCCAGTGTCTTACTGAGTACTTATCCAACTTGCCACTGCCCGCAAGCCGCCGCAAGCCATCTGCAAGTAAAATTCCCGCAAGCTCGGTAAGCTAGGTCGATTTCTTACAGCACCTTGCAATTGAGCTTGCCATACTTGCAACTGGGCTTGCCATACTACAATTGAGCTTGCCATAGCATCCAGAAAACATTTACCGTACTTTTTGTACTTTTTTTTATGTTTTTTTATGTTTTCTTTTCTTTCTTTTTCTTTTTTGTGCTTGTTGCTGCAGTGCTTTCCGAGGTGGTCAAAAAGGATGTATATTGCAAGCAGAAGTACAGAATACAAAGTATTGTCACTAGTACTGTTGCTGCCCTCACTGCCACACCACTGCTGCCCCCGCCGTGCTGCACTG
>Ga0307510_10002105_pt1 | contig 22483 bp, 15 predicted proteins | sample 12_EM_MG_FD_207224 | JGI IMG/M metagenome (GOLD analysis project Ga0307510, IMG submission 207224) | Populus trichocarpa ectomycorrhiza microbial communities from riparian zone in the Pacific Northwest, United States - 12_EM | ecosystem: Host-associated > Plants > Roots > Unclassified | place...
GCGTGGCCGTCGTCGCCGGGATTGGCGCCGTTGGTGATGTCACCCTGGACCTGTATAAAGGCGGCCTGGTTCATGGCTGCGGCGGCCATGATGGTGCGGCTTGTCTGGTAATTCGTTCCACCGAAGTCGCGTTCTCCGCCGCCGGTGGTAGCGCGGTTGGCGCTGGCGAAGGCGAAGGTAAAGGGCTTGCGGCTTCCTTCTGCTGTTGCGGTCTGAAAGGTATGTGTATCTCTGCGGTTGCCATAGGTCACGGTGTAGGTATAGGCTGTGGCCGGCTGGAGGCCTGTTATGAGGACCTCGTGGTGTCTCTCTGAGCCGCCGGGGAAGACCTGGTTGTTGACGGTGACGGTGGTTGGTGTTGCGGTCTGTGTCTCAAAGGAGATCACGCAGGTGGTGGGATGGAGGTCGTTGATCATCGGTCCTTCTATCAGCGTGGGCACAACGGTATAGGGGCCGGCGCCTTCGAAGGCAACGCGACCTTCGTAGAGGATGCGACCGGTGGCGTCGATGATGCGATAGCCGATGATCCCTTTTGCTTTTTCTTCGAATTTGAAGAAATCATTGGAGTGGGTGAAGACCTTCTTTATTTCGAGTAAGGCTTTGCCATCGGTCATTTTTACATCTTTTGGCAGGAAGGCTACCATTGGATAGGTGGCGGTTTCGTCGACTGGTCCGTAGGCGACTGTTCCGTTGAGACCGGGTTGATGGATATCGATTGCGATACCGGTTTCGGTTCCGGTTGGATTGGTGGTGAAAGAGGAGAGGGTGTAGACGTCTTTTTTCTCCAGGTCTTCGACGTTGCCGGCTTTTGTGAGGGTCAGTTTACCGTTCCGGTATTCTACGCCGTCGAGAACGGCGGGGATGGCAGGATGGGTTGTGGCGACGGGGCTATTGGTTATGGTGGTTTCGGTTGCAGAGCCTTTGGTGATCTTTATCGAATCGAGCTGTTTGCCATCGGGTGAGATCTGTCGAAGGGTAAGTGTTTTACCATTTATATCGACGACACTGAGGGAATGGACGTTGGAGATGAACTTGTCGGTATACTTCTGCCAGGAGTCGGGATCGTTGGTTTGTTCGGGGTTGTAGAGCTCCTGTCCGCCGGCGCCGGTAATGACATAGATGATACCATTGGGTTTTGTATTGGTGGCGCCGTCGAAGGATCTGTCCAGTTTCCAGCTGCCATTGACTACGCGGCCGCGGATGAGCTTGTTGTCTTTTCCGCCCATCAGGAGGGTTCCTTTTTTATCGGGTGCGAAGGTCATTGGGAAGCTGCGTTGATAATTGTGAACGTGTCCGCTAAAGACGAGATCTACCTTACCGGCTTCGAAGAGGGGGGAGAGGAGTCTTGTCTGTTGTTGTTCGTAATGTTCGCGGGCCGAGCTGAAGGGGGGATGGTGGAAGATGACGAAACGCCAGGTTGCGTTCTGTGCTGTGGCAAGGTCTTTTTTTACCCAGTCGCGGAGGCTGCTGTCGGTCCAGTCGACATAGGGATCGGAGTCTATGACCATCCAGTGTGCGTTGCCGTAATTAAAGGAATAATTTACGGCATTGGGATAGGCTTCGCCTGCGGCCGCCATAAAGGCTTTCCGATGTTCGGCGGTAGCCGTCATGGTTGGGACAAAGGCATCCCCTTCTTTTCCGGCCGGCCCATTCAGGGGCTGGCGCCAGAAGAAATAGTAAGCGAGGCCATCGGGAAATTGATCGAGACTACGATTGTCCACGTCGTGGTTGCCGGGTGCGCCGATGTAGGGGATGCTGCGCATGAGGGGAGCTCCTTCATCGGAGGTCTGGTCGGCGTTGTAGATCGGCCAGAACTTATCGTCGTATTCGGAAACGCGGCCGTTCTCATAAATGATATCGCCGGGTATGACGACGAGGTCCGGGTGGGTCAGGAAACTTTGTTTTGCCAGCAGCTTTGCGTCTGTGGTGGCAGCGCCGATGTCTCCGTTGACGACAAATCGATAAGGTTGGGTTTCGCTCTTTGGAGCGCGTCCTTCTGCAGTAAAGGTTGATTTTCCTGCTTTTGATACCCGATAGCTGAAGGTGTCGCCCGGTATCAGGTTAGTGAGCTTTACGTGATAAACCCGGCGGGGCTGGAGGCCGGCGGGGGCTACGGGTACCCATTGGGGAGATTCGGTCTTTTGCCATTTTCCGGTAGAGGAGGTTTTTACTTCCACGATCCAGTCGGCGGTGTTTTCGGGAACCTGCCATAAGAGCTCCAGGGTGGTTGGTGAAGGTTCCCGTCCGATCTGAAGATAGGGTTTGGCGATGAAGGTATTGTCCTTGTCCTGTGCGAAGGTCCTGGTACAAAGAAATATAAGGGTGATAAAAGTGAATCGTTTCATGTATGAGCCTTGAATGATGTTTTAGTGTTGGTTGCCTGAGCCGCTGATCTGATAGGCGCCCATATCTCTTCCGGGGGGTGTCAGTTCTGTAGCTCCGCGGATGGGATCAACAGGCACGTCGGTACGGGGTGTGAAATCTGTGTAGCCTTTATTCGCGCATGGGGATGTTGTTTTTAACCGGAAGTTGTAGGACCCTACGGTAGAAACATCCCTGAGGTTTAGTCCCTGTGGCATGGGAATGGGGCCGCTGATGAACTGCGGGTCATTTGTTCCGAGCACAGAGGCTGGTGCGGTGTAGGTATCTCCGGGGTTCCAGCCTGCCGGCAGGAAGCTGGATGGTAGGGGGATATCGGTGGACACGGCCCTGGTGATACAGACGCTGATTGCCATTGAAGGATAGATATTGTTTGCCACTGAAAGGGAGTCTGCATATGTCCAGTTGTAGCCATAGCGGAGGTTGGCGGTGTCAGCGATGGGGTTCTGGACTACGCGCAGACCGAACTTACAGTTGATGATCAGATTATTATAAGCCATGCCGCCTGCGCCTTCTTCAAAGTCGATGGAACCGCCTCTTCCTGCTGCGGCTCTTCTATAGCCACAGTTGACGATGGTGTTGTTGTACATTCTTACGTTGGAACCTGGTACGCCTACTGCGGCGCCCGAGTTGGACAATTTGGGTCCATTGGTCGCCATGCCGATGCAAAGGTTGTAGGCGAAATTTCCGATGGTGCCTGCTTTGGCGTTCATCGCTTCTCCGCCGGTGTAACCGCATTTCTCGAAGGTATTGCGATAGATGGCTATTTTACCGCCAAGGATGCGGAAGGGGTCATCGGTGCTGCCATAGATCCAGGAATCTTCCAGTACGAAAATACCGGCGGGGTTCTGAAAGAAAACGGGATAGGGGTTGGTATAGACCTGTTTTATCCCGCTGCCCGAAGGAATGGCTGCGCCTCCGAACTCGATATGTGTCCATTTCAGGATCATCATCGGGCAGGTGGTTGCGCCCATGATGCCGATCCATTTACCGACAAAGGCGGAATCTTTGTTTGGGTCGGCTCCGTATTGATCTGTCTTTGTTATCCCGGGGAAGGTAAAGCGGTTGGGATGGTCTTTTGTGCCGATGCAGATGAGGCTGCCTTTTACTCCGATGCCGAATTTCCCGGTGACATTGATGGTCACTCCGGACTGGATGGTGAGGGTATCGCCTTCGTTGATAAAAACGTCTGCGCCGATGGTATAGGTCTTACCGGCGAGCATTGTGCCTTTGATGGTGCCTGATAAAGGAGCTGCGTCGCTTACGGGGGAGGCGGGGACGATGACGGCCTGCCATAGATCTTTGTGGTCTGTTTTTGAGCAGGAGCTAATGAGTGAACTTGTGATGATGCTGATGTATAGAAAATATTTTTTCATGTTGTTAGAGTTTGAATCTGAAGCCGAATAAGAAAGATGATCTGACATAATCCTTTTGAACGATGAGCTGATGACCGGGGTTTGACTGTAAGGAAAGTGGTCTTGATCCGCCACCGGCGATGTAGGAATTATAAGGAATATGCAGGCTGCTGGTCGTCGGTGTGTTGGTAAGGTTATTCATTTTTCCATAGAAGCTGAGTCGTTTGACGATGCGTTTCTCGAAGGAGACGTCCAGTCCGGCAAAAGGCTGCTGCCAGTAGTGGAGGCCAGCGTATGGGCTTACGAGCGAAATGCGTTCGCCCGTATAGGTGAAGGCAACCTGTACATCGAGGCCGATCCCTGAACCTTTGTACAATACCGAAAGGTTACCGATGTGGTTGGACTGGCCCTGGAGCGGGCGGGTCTCAGAAACATATTTCGAGCTGACGATGCCGGCGTCGTTGCGATAGGTAAGCAACATACTATCGTTGGTGACTTTCGACTGGGTATAAGTGTAGTTGGCGGAGATACCAAAGGCGCCGAAGTATTTGGTTACTACAGCTTCAAAACCATAGTTGACGGCATTGCCGATATTTTGAGGGATCAGGTTCTGGCTGGTCACGCCGACCTTGACGGCGGTATATTCAATAGGGTCCTTGATGTTTTTGTAAAATACGCCGAGCAGGATCTGGTCGGCCTTGCCGGGGAAGAGTTCGTAACGGAGATCGAAATTATCTGCGATGGAATGTTTTAGTCCGCTGGGGTTGCCTGTTTGTTTGAATGTTTCGTAGTTGTCCGGGCCATCGGGGATGAGTTCGGCGAACTGGGGTCGTGCGAGTGCTTTGTAATAGGAGAGGCGGAGCGACTGGAAGGCTGTGAGATCGTATTTGACCTGTCCGGACGGGAGGAGGTCGGTATACCAGATCCTGCCTGAGCGGTAGGGAACATCGGGTCCCAGCTCCGTATTGTATTTTTGTTGGGTGTGTTCGACCCTTAAACCGCCGAGCAGCTCGAGCTTATCCAGCAACTGCCATTTACCCTGTGCATAACCGGCGTAAATATCTTCGGTAAACGTATAATTGTTGCCGTTCAGGCCCGGTGTGGGGCTTGAACCTTTGAAGGTATACTGGGCCGAGCTGATATTTGTATAAAGCTGGGTGGTGCTACCTGAGGGCAGGAGGGGGTTGAGGTCATAGGAATTATAGAAATTATCTCTTTTCTTGTCGCGTACGAGGCCGCCTATTTTTATTTCGAGGGCTCGTTGTAACAAGCGGGTCTTTTGGGTGGCATTGACATAACCTGACCAGTCCTTATCGCTGTTGTGTGCCCAGTTGCGTGTCATGTCTTTTAAGATATCGGGTGTACCGCGGGTTACGAGCTTGGTAGCGGGATCGACCTTGACAGGATATTCGTGGGTAAAGGTGGATTGATCGGGAATATGATTGTTAGCTGTGGACCAGGCTCCTGCCCAGTCGATGGTCAGGGATGGGCTAAGCTGATGCACGCCCTGGAGGGTGGAGTTGAAGATGGACTGGTACTGCCAGGTGCTGCGATAGGATTCGTCAACGAGGGAATTGAGTGCGACCGTATCGAAGGACTGGCGGGTTTGCAGCATGTTCAACCGTACAAAGGTATTTGTCCAGGAGATCTTGTTTTTGCTGCCCAGGTGGTAATCTGCTTTTGCTGTTAGTCCCAGGCGCTGGTTTTCCGTAGAATACCTACGGTAATAAAGATCGACGAACTGGGGCAGGTTGTTCAGGCCTGGTTGTGCGTTTGGCAGCAGGAAGGTCGACTGTGTGCCGCTGAAGATATTCTGATAGCTGCCGGAGAAGAGGAGTCCCAGCTCTTTGTTCTTCCCGAATCGATTGCCGGCGGTAAGGCCGAATGCTTCGTTGAGGGGGGTATTCCTTTTTGAGTAATTGAGGGCTCCGGTGGGGAAGTCAGCGGGCACGGCCGAATAAGTGTTGCCGTTGATCTCTGCGGGGGAGGACTTGTGGATGCTGCTGTTGCTGAACTTCAGATAATCCTGGTTATTGAAAATATTGTTGTAGCCCATCGAGGCGTTGGCCTGGAAGACTTTATTATAAGGCGCATCTTTCATCACCAGGTTGATGGTTCCGCCGATGGCGTCTCCTTCCATGGAGGGGGTAAGACTTTTGCTTACTTCCAGTCTGTCGAGGATATCGGATGGGAAAAGATCAAGGGGGATAAAGCGGCTTTTGTCGTCGGGGCTGGGGATCTTTATTCCGTTGACGAGTGTATTGATATACCGTTTTTCCATACCTCGGATGATGGGGAAGCGTCCTTCTCCGGAGTTGCTGCGTTCGATGGTCACTCCGCTGACGCGTTGTAGGACGTTGGCGACGGTGATATCCGGAAGCAGCTGGATGCTGCGGGCTGAGACTACGTTGACGAGCTGATTGGAATGTTTCTCGAGGTTTCGGATGTTGTGATCTCCGTCGCTACCTCCACCGGTAATGGTAACGGTGGAAAGTTCGAGGATTGCCGGTTCCATGGTGATGCGTAACTCGGCTGCTTTTGTCTTGTTGACGGTGATGTGTTCGCTGTGTTTTTTGTAATTGGCAAAGCTGACCTCTACCTGGTAGTCACCGGCGTTGATGTTTCTGAATGTGAAGTAGCCGTCGAGCTGGACGAACTGTTTTCGGCCTGACTCTTTAATCAGGACGGTGGCGCCGATCATCGGTTCGCCTGTTTTGGCGTCGAGCACCACTCCTCTGAGTGTTTGGCTATGGCCGATGTGATAAAGCAAAAAGAAGAGAAGGCAGAAGCAGAGCTTCCGGCAGATAGATTTGGCGGTCATTAGGTTGAAGTTTTGAGCCGCAAAAGTTTCGAAAAAAAAGTTCTTCAGGAAGAGGTGAGGCTGCATTTATCTATTTGGTAAACATTAGCTAACCTTGATTTAACACGGTTTCCAGAAACAATTCAGCTTTAGTCCAGAATGGCGTTGCATGAGCCTGGGGATTGGTTTCTAATTCAGTATTTACACAGATTGGCGATGTCTATTTGGGTCCTGAAAAAAATTATCAGCACCATGAAAAAATCCTTTCTTTCTTTAGCTGGCCTGTTATTGTTGCTGCTGGCTGTTAACCGGCTTTCGGCGCAGACTTACAAATTGGACAAGAAAATACCCTTACCCGGAGATGGGGGATATGATTATCTCTCGATCGATGCCGTCAACAATCATCTTTTTGTCTCTCATGGTACGTCGGTGAATGTGGTTGATCTGGGAACGGAAAAACCCATTGCCAGTATCGATGGGATGAAGGGGGTGCATGGAATAGCGGTGGTGAATGCCGTCAACAAAGGCTTTATTACGGATGGCAAGGCCGATGCGGTGGTAGTATTTGATCTGACCACCTTTAAGATCATTACTACGATTGCGCTTAGTTCGAAGGACCCGGATGCTATTATCTATGATCCGTTCTCCAAAAAAGTATTGTCTTTTAATGGGGATGGGAAGAATACCTGTGTTATTGATCCGGTGACGATGAAAGAGGTAAGAACGGTAAGCCTGGAAGGTGGTCCTGAATTTGCGGTGAGTGACGGGAAGGGGCTGGTGTACAACAATATTGAAGACCTGAACTGTCTGAAGGTCATCGATACAAAGACCTGGACGGTAAAGGCAACATGGCCGTTGGCGCCTTGTGGTGGTCCTACCGGTCTGGCTCTTGATGCGGCAAATGGGCGTCTTTTTACGGGTTGCCGGACGAATAAGGGGTTGAGTGTGGTTGACATCAATACGGGGAAGGTTGTCACGACCTTGCCGATAGGGGCGGGTGTTGATGCTGTCGTATATGATGCGGCGGACAGGCTGATCTTTGTCTCTAACGGAGATGCGACTGCGACTATTATAAAGCAGGAGTCGGCGGATAAGTATAGCATTGTTCAGACGCTGGCTACGGTGCCCCGTGCCAAGACGATGGCGATGGACAAGAAGACGAAGAAGATCTATTTTAGTGCGCCGGAGTTTCAGCCGGGGACGAGGAATGTGATTCCGGGGACGTTCAATCTGTTTGTATATAAGCCTTAGTCGTCTTATATAAAGTGGTAAATTGAAAAGGTCGACCAGCAAGAAGCTGGCCGACCTTTGTTTTATGCGGTCAGGTTGGATACCAGTATATCTCCGATGGTTTTTGTCGTTTGATTTATCTGATCGATGTATCCTTCGAGGGGGCCTGCGCCGACGAGTGACCAGAGGGCTCTCTCGCCTTGTTTTGCATCCACGAGCTCGAGCATTTTATCGGCTACGGGTTGTGGATTGGGGCTTGTCTCTGTAGGGGTGAAGTAATGGGTTAAGGAATTCTTCACTTTTATCATGTCTGCGCCGTAGAATTTCTCTGCTTCAGGGTTAGCGGCTTGTATTCCTTTTGAAACGATGTCTGTGGTGGGATAGCCGCCGGGTTGGATGATGGCGACGTCGATGCCTGAGGAGCGCAACTCATAATAATAACCAACGGACAGGGCGTCGACTGCGGCTTTGGTGGCGTTGTAGACGGTGAAGGTGGGGATCATCTGTCTGGCCTGGACGCTGGAAACGTTGATGATGAGACCAGACCCTTGTTTGTGCATGGTTGGGAGTACGGCTCTGATCATTCTGTCGGTGCCGATGGTATTGACCTGGAAGAGCTGGTTGGCCTGTTCGGTGGTAAGTGTTTCGCTGATACCTATGAAGGAGATGCCGGCGTTGTTGATAAGGACGTCGATGGTGCCGCCTGAATTGGCGAGGATCGTTTTTATGGCGGCCTGGGCTGAGGCGTCGCTGGTGACGTCGAGTTCTACGACCTCAAGCTTTGCGTTGTTGGTTTTTGCCCAGTCGCGGAGGGCCTGGGCGTTGGAGGCGTTGGTGCCGTTGGTGCCGTTGATGTTGCGCATTGTTGCGTAGACGGTGTGGCCTTTTGCTGCGAGTGTTTTTGCGGCGAGGAAGCCGAAGCCTGAGGAACTACCTGTTAAGAGGACTTTTTTCATTTTGTTTTGTGTTGTTAGAAATTAGAGAATGATTTTGATTTTAATTACTTGCATGCAAGTAAGTTATTTGGTTTTAAAAAAACATTTCATTTGAAATGTATGGGCCGGCGACTTTGGTGACGGCTTGTTTGTGAACCGGCAGCTTTTGGCGGTGGGCTTTGGCTGTCGGTTTGGTGTTCAGTGGCGACCTTTTGTGGGGGCCGGTTACTTTTGTGGTGGCCGGTTATTGGGCGGCGACCTGTAGGCTTCCGCTTAACTGGCTCATTACCTGATCGAAATAGCTCTTGCCTCTTGCCTTTGAGGCCTGGAGGGCGCCCGGAAGGGTTGCCAGCCAAAGGGCGGCGAGATCTTCGGGGGAGTCGGTAAAGTGGAACTCTCCGCTGTCAAGGCCCTGTTTAAAATTGGCGACCAGCCAGTTATAAATGGTATCCTGGTAATTTTTGGATGCTATTGTCATTTTTTCCGGTATTTCCGCATAGGCGGAGATGCAGGCACCGATGACGCAGAGGTTTTTGTCTTCCTGCTGATAGGTACGATAGACATCGATAAGTGAGTTGACTCTTTCGAATGCCGGTTTTTCTGCCACAGAACGGGTCACCCATTGAAAGTCGGCCAGGTCTTTTTCGATTATGGCGACACCGAGATCTTCCTTGGCGGGGAAGTAGTGGTGGATTGCGGCGTTCTTGATGTTCAACTCCTTGGCGATCAATTGATATTTGAAGGCATGGTAACCGAGTTTCTGGACAAAATCTCTGCCCAGCTCAATGATCTTATCCCGGGTTGTAAGTGACCTAAGCATTTTTTTCAAATGAGGTTATGAGGACAAAGTTACTTACTTGCATGTAAGTAGCAAAATTTATTTCGAACAAGTATTTTTGGGAAGCAATCGGGAGTGGTGCTCAGAGGGTATGATATAGAAGGTGGTTCAGAGGCTTATGCCTGAGTTGTGTTCTTTTATAGGTGGGAGGTAAGGTATAAGAAGTTGCAATTGTTGTACCATTAGTTTGTGTGAGGGGTAATTTTATTGTCCGTGATCGACGTTTTTATCATCAATGTAGCCATTCCTTCTATTCGGAAGGGGGTACACGCTACGGATGCGGAGACGCAGCTGGTCATTGCGGCTTATTTACTGGGTTATGCGGTGTTTCTGATCACGGGTGGACGGGCGGGGGACCTGTGTGGTCTTTCTACCACAGCGTCGATGCTTTGTGTGGCGCGTTTGTTCCAGTGTGTTACGGCGGCCTTTATGGTGCCTCAGACCATTTCCTATATACAGATACTTTTCCCCGGTGCGGCTGAACGGGCAAAAGCGGTGGGGCTTTTTGGCGTGACGCTGGGACTGGCTTCCATTATCGGGCAGTCGATGGGGGGTGGATGTAGGACCGACTATGTCGGGGTGTTGCTTCTGACCGTTGCGATGGTAGCGCTGATCTACCCTATCATCCAGGGTCGTGAGTCGGGCTGGCCATTGTGGAGTATCGCTGCTATTGCGGGTTCCGTCTTTCTGTTCAGGGGCTTTTTTATCCATCAGAGCCGAAAGCTCGAAAGGGGAGGAGATCCGCTGATCCATACCCATCTTTTTATCTATCGGGACTTCAATCTTTCGTTGGCAGCCGTCCTGTTTTACTTTATGGCGCACTCGTCTTATCTGCTGACAAGCACTGTCTATTTTCAGGAGGATTGGGAATGCGGAGTGTCACTGCGGGTCAGCTCTTTGTTTTCATGGGGACAGGCTTTATGATCTTTTCGTTGCTGGCGGTGCGTCTCGTAACCCGTTATGGTAAGATCGTAATGTTGTGTGGCATCGCCATTTGCTGCATCGGGTGTATATAGTACGTTTCAGCAGACGGCGCCGGCGTTGGGGGTTAGTATTATCGGGGGCATTTTTTACTTTTTTGTCGAGACGCAAAGGGATGAGCCTTCTCTTGCGGGGATCTATTATGGAGCTTTTAAATTTAGCGTTGTGGCACAGATAGTCTGTTTGGTTTTGGTGGGGGGCTTTCTTTCGTTCATCCCTGACTGGAAGAGGGCGCCGGCTCCTCGGGGGGTCGTTCTGGCGGAGTAGGGATGGCATAGATTTTTGTTGTAATTTCCAAGATGGAATCAACCGAAAATATTTTAGCGATCGATATTGGAGGGTCGCATATCAAATGTACTATACTCAATCCGAAAGGCGAATGGCAGATGGAATACAAGCGGGTCAATACGCCCAAAGAGGCAAAGCCTGCCGATGTACTCAGCACTATCAAAGACCTGGTAAAGGGCATGCCGGACTACGGGAAGATCTCGGTTGGGTTTCCGGGCTATGTTCGAAATGGGATCGTCTATACGGCGCCCAACCTGGGCAATCTTAACTGGAAGAATGTTGACCTGGGGCAGCAGATCAGCGATGCGCTGCGAAAGCCGGTGCGGCTGGTGAATGATGCCGATCAACTGGGGCTGGGAGTAGTCAGCGGGAAGGGATATGAACTGGCTGTTACGCTGGGCACCGGTTTCGGGACGGCCTTCCTGATCGATGGTTATTTATTGCCGCATATGGAACTGGCGCATCATCCCATTCATAAGGATATGGATTATGATAATTATATCGGTGAAAAAGAGCTGAAAGAAGAAGGCAAGGAGAAATGGAATAATCGGATGACAAAGGTTCTGGAGGTGTTGAAGGTCGTATTCAACTATGACCGGCTTTATATTGGCGGCGGGAGTTCGGAGAAGCTGACAATCCCGCTGGAAGAGAATGTACATCTTTTTACGAATAAGGATGGTATCAAGGGTGGTGCCAGGCTGTGGGAACTGGAAGACAGGTATCATATCAGTACGAATTATCCGAAAGTGCAGGTAGCCATATGAAAAGGATCATACTATTTTTTTTGATCAGCTCTTTTTGTGTGTTTTCAAAGAGAGCAGAGGGACAGGCTATCGATCTGTCCGGGCAGTGGAAGTTCCAGATAGATTCGCTGGACAGAGGGGTTGGTGAGCGATGGTTCGACAAGGCATTGAGCGATAGGATCAACCTGCCTGGCTCGATGGCGGGGAATGGAAAAGGAGATCCTGTAACAGCGGATACAAAATGGATCGGTTTTTTTTCCCGAAGCGAATGGTATAAAGACAGCTCTTACGAGAGGTATCGCCGGTCAGGAAATATAAAGGTGCCGTTTTGTCTGCAACCGGTAAAATATTATGTCGGGCCGGCCTGGTATCAGAAAACAGTGATGGTACCTGTGGGGTGGAAAGGAAAGCATATCTCTCTCTTCCTGGAAAGATGTCATTGGGAAGTGAGTCTTTGGGTAGACGATCAGTTTGTTGGCATGCTCAATGCGCTGGGGGCGCCGCAGGAATTTTCCCTGGATTTTCTTTCTTCGGGCAAACACCGTATTACGTTGAGGATAGACAATCGTATAAAGGATATCAATCCTGGTATCGATGCGCATAGTATCAGCGACAATACGCAGACGGACTGGAATGGGGTCGTCGGCGCGCTGCAGCTTCGCTGCCGGCCTGCGCATTATATCTCTGATGTGCAGGTGTTTCCCGATGTGGAAGGCGCCAGGTTGCATGTGCGTGCGGTTGTACATAGTGTTGTGAGAGGGGCGTTTTCGGAGCGGGTAAGCTTTGGCGTGAAGGGCTTGCCTGTTCTCCAAAAGGAGTTGAGTTCTAAGGGAGACTCTGCTATCGTCGATGTGGAATATAAGATGGGGGATCATCCGTTGGTTTGGGATGAGTTCCATCCGAATCTGTATAGGCTGAATGTCGGTCTTGGCAATGGAGACAATCGTCGGGTGGTATTCGGGATGCGTAGTTTTAAGGCTATTGGGCAGAACTTCGCCGTCAACGGGCGTCGGATATTTCTGCGGGGAACACTGGAATGCGCCATATTTCCGCTGACGGGATATCCTCCGACCGATCTGGGTTCGTGGGCGAGGATCTTCCGGATCGCCCGTTCGTATGGGCTGAATCATCTTCGTTTTCATTCCTGGTGTCCTCCGGAAGCAGCATTTGAAGCGGCTGACAGGGCCGGTTTTTATCTTTCCATCGAATGTTCGGCATGGGCGAAGGTTGGCGATGGGGAGGGAATCGATAAATACCTGTATGAGGAAAGCAACCGGATCGTAAAAGCGTTTGGCAATCATCCTTCCTTTTGTATGATGCCCTATGGCAATGAGCCGAGCGGGGATCATCAGACCGAATATCTTCGTGGCTTTGTCAATTATTGGAAGGCGAAAGACGGTCGCCGGGTGTATACCACGGCATCGGGCTGGCCTTCCATCGCGGAGAACGATTATAACGTGACGCCTACCCCAAGGATACAACGCTGGGGGGAAGGTCTGAAAAGTATTATCAACGGTCGTTCTCCCGCTACCGACTATGACTGGGACAGCCTGTTGCCTTCTCACAAAATCCCTACGGTCAGTCATGAGATAGGGCAGTGGTGTGTGTATCCAAATTTCAGGGAGCGGAGTAAGTATACCGGTGTGTTGAGGGCAAAGAATTTTGATATTTTTTATGATCGTCTGGTAGAGCATGGCATGAGGACGCTTGCGGACAGTTTTTTGCTGGCGTCGGGTAAACTGCAAGTCCTGTGTTATAAGGCGGATATCGAAGCGGCTTTACGGACGCCGCAATTTGCCGGTTTTCAGCTGCTGGACCTGCACGACTTTCCTGGTCAGGGCACGGCCCTGGTAGGTGTGCTGGATCCTTTCTGGGATGACAAGGGATATGTTACGGCAAAAGAGTATCGTCGTTTCTGTAGTCCGACTGTGCCGTTGGTGAGGATGCCTAAGCTGATCTATTTGAACAATGAGCGCCTTGTGGCTGCGGTGGAGATCGCGCATTTTGGTGCTGCAGCTCTGGAGGCGGTAACTCCGCAGTGGGCTATCAGGGATAAGGCGGGTCGGTTGCTTTACCAGGGAAAGCTGGATCGGAGGACTATCCCTGTCGGTAATACTATCTCATTGGGGGCTATTCGCCAGGATCTATCGGGTATAAGCAGGCCGGAAGAACTGACGCTGACGGTAAAAGTGGATACTTTTTCCAATGCGTGGAACTTTTTTGTCTATCCTGCGGTGCTGCCTGCGGCGCCTTCCGGCATCTATGTCACTCAAAGGCTTGATGACCGGGCGCTGGAGGAATTGTCTGCAGGTGGCAGGGTATTGCTGACGATAAAAAAAGGGTCTGTAAGGGAGGATAAAGGAGGCGGGATTGCAGTGGGTTTTTCAAGCATCTTCTGGAATACAGCCTGGACGAGTCATCAGGCGCCGCATACGCTGGGTATTTTATGTGACCCGGCTCATCCTGGGCTGCGGCAGTTCCCTACAACCTATTACAGCGACTATCAGTGGTGGGATGCGATGAGTCATTGTAATGCCATCCGGCTTGATGCGGTCGACGTCCGGATAAAACCTATTGTCCGGATCATTGACGATTGGAATACTGCGTGGCCGTTGGGACTTATTTTTGAATGCCGCGTAGGGAAGGGCCGGTTATTGGTATCAGGGGTAGATCTGCTGGAGGATAAAGAAGGAAGGCCTGAGGCGAGGCAGCTGCTTTATAGTTTGGAAAAATATATGGAGGGAAAGGACTTTCAGCCGGGGGTAACCGTGGAGGCAGCGAAATTGAAGGCTTTATTCCATGAATAATATGGCGGAAAATCAGTATTTTAATAAAAAAAAAGCCATAATGAAACAAGCTACCTTTCTTCTTATCCTTTTTGCTTTGCTGACAGTGCGGTCTCAGGGGCAAAGTCTTGTCAATACCAACTGGAGGACTTATATAGGTGATCCGGTGAATGATTCTATTACTCTTCATATCAAGCCGGACAGCTCTTATGTGACGCTGACCAATGGCACGGTGGTAGTGCGGTCACATTGTAAGGTCTCCGGGGATACGCTGTCATTGGATGACTATGACGGGCAGTTTATGTGTCCCAGTGCTGTGGGCAGATATAAGGTCAGCAGGACGGGGGATATTTTCACGCTTGCGTTGATCGATGATCCCTGTGATGGGCGGCAGCAATCGCTGATCGGCTCGAAATGGAGAAAGGTTCCGGATTGATGATCGTTTGTCAAGATATAAGAATAAGAGAGGCCTGTTTAACTGAACGGCCTCTTTTTTATTTAGCTAAAAAATTCAGAACAGGTGTTATAAAATTATCGAAGGCTTCCATATGGGGAACGTGACCGACGCCGGGTATGGGAACCAGCTGGCAGTTGGGCATTTTTTCCTGTGTGAGCTTGCCAAGTGTGGGGTAGTCACCGAGGGTTTGGCGGATGCTTTCCGGCGCCCTGTCTTTACCGGGTGCTGTCCGGTCCAGCTGGCCGATGATGAGCAGAGAAGGAACTTTTATCTGACCGAACTCATAACAGACGGGTTGGGTGAAGATCATGTCTGATGTGAGAGCAGCGTTCCAGGCTATCCTGTCGTATTCGGGGCTGAGGGTCCAGCCGGCTAAGATATTCAGCATCCCGTCATAGTCGGGTCGCCATACACCGTGGAAGTAATTGTCGAGCATATATTTTTTTAGTGAGGCCTGTGTCTGTTTCAGCTCGCTTTTGTAACTGGCATCGACACTCTGGTATGGGATCTTCAGCTTCCAGTCCTCGAGTCCGATGGGATCTTCGAGGATGAATTTTTCCACGATGTCCGGATACATCAGGGTAAAACGCGTGGCGACCATGCCGCCCATGGAGTGTCCCAGGATGATGACCTTGTCCACCTGTGCGCTGTCGAGAATGGCCTTTGTGTTTTGGGCAAGGAGCTGAAAAGTATATTGAAGGTGCTCCGGTTTTGAGGACTTTCCGAAGCCGACCTGATCGGGAATGATCACACGATAACCTTTAGCGGCGAGGGCTTTTGCGGTGGGGCCCCAGTAGGCTCCGCAGAAGTTCTTACCATGCAGGAGAAGGATGGTATGTCCGTTGGACTGGTCGGGGCGGACGTCCATGTAGGCCATTTTTATTTCCTGTTGCTGAAGGTGAAGGGTGATGTATTTGACGGGATAGGGGTAGGTATAGTTTTCGAGGCGGAGGCCCAGGGGTTGCTGCGCTGTGGCGGAGAGTAATGCCAGGGTAAGTATTATTGAGCTGATGAGTCGGTGCATGTTTGTTTTTATGGTTGAAGCAGCAATAGGTATGCCTTTTGTACTTTTGGGTATGCAAATCCTTCAATATACACTTACTCTTCCGCAGAAACGCAGAGGCTTTCACATCATAACGCCGGAGATAGTTCGGGCTGCACCTGGCATTACGCAGATCAGGAAAGGGATCTGCCAGGTTTTTATTCAGCATACTTCGGCTTCGCTGACTATCAATGAAAATGCTGATCCTACGGTGCGGCGGGATTTTGAGACTTTTTTTAATAAGGCTGTGCCCGAGGGGGATGCGGATTATGTTCACAATGATGAAGGGCCGGATGACATGCCGGCTCATCTGAAGGCTGCCATGCTTGGGAGCTCTGTTATGATCCCTATTACGAATGGGCGGTTGGCGTTGGGTACCTGGCAGGGGATCTATTTTTGCGAGCATAGGAATTTTGGGGGAAATAGGGAGCTGGTGGTTACCTGTTGGGGGGAGTAACAGCGTGTTGTCTGTCCGCCGTTTGATACAGCTCTTCAGGTATCCGTGACAGCGTGGAGGCATGAACCTGTTCACCCAGTCCATAGAATTGCTGAAAGCTCATGATCAGCGGGCGCCATTTGTCGGGGTCGATGCGATTGAGCTGTCCATCCATCATGATCGAGGAGTCGAGGTGTACGCGGACGATCTTTAGCTCGAGGCTTAGGATCTTGCCGCGCTGGAGCGGCTCTTCTTCGCTGACGGGGTTGACGGCGGCGAGTTGTGCTTCCAGCTGAATGGGGCATTCCATTGCGCGGGCGGGTCTGACGATGTCTGATGGCTGTGGGGTGAGGGGAGAGAAGTGGGGACGGGGTTGGAGCCGGTGGTCAGCGCCAGGTTATTTACCGCTTGTACTTCATTGACAGAAGGGAGGTTGATGACGCATTCTTTTGTACGAAGCAGGTTTTCGGTTGTTTTTGAAAAGGCGGATATGCCGATGATACAGCGCCAGCCCAGCCAGAAGGCGGAGGAGATGGGGGCGAGGTTGAAACTTCCGTTGTCGTTGACCGTGCTGAGGAGGACGACGGGGGTACCAAAATAAAGAATGGAGGGATAACTGACCTGGTGCATATTGATGTATTTACAGGCAAAGATTGGGGAATCTTTTTGCGGGGGAAACCCGGTTCTTGCTCGATTTGGCTGGCATAGTTTTTTGGTCAGTAAAGATCTAAACATCTTTATCATGGAAGACGTCGATGTAGTGGTCGAAACGCCCAAAGGCAGCGCTCAGAAGTATGATTATGACCCTGATTCCCATTTTTTCCGGCTTAAGAAGATCCTGCCCTCGGGGATGGTATTTCCTTACGACTTTGGTTTTATCCCTCATACGAAGGGCGAGGATGGCGATCCGCTGGACGTCATTTTGATCTCGGAGTTTTGCAGTTTCCCTGGAATAGTGGTGAAATGCCGGATCATTGGAGGGATCAAGGCGGAACAGTCCGCGAAGAAAGGCAAGGATAAAATGATCCGGAATGACCGATTTCTGGCTATACCCACCTGCTCGAGTATTTTTGAAAATGTAAAGAACATGGACGATCTGCCGAAGAAGATCATGGATCAGCTGGAGGAGTTCTTTGTCGACTATAATAGGCTGGAAGGGAAGGAATTCAAAGCGCTGAAGCAAATGGATGCCAAAGAGGCCGGTAAACTAATCGAGGTAGACGACTGATGGACCTAAGAACAGACTATCCGTTCTGGCTTTTGGATAAAGGCATTCCAACTTCTTATCCGTCGCTGGAGCGGGATATCTCAACGGAGGTAGCTATTATCGGAGCGGGTATCAGCGGAGCGCTGATCGCATGGCAGCTTTGCCAGGCGGGTGTCCGGTGTATCCTCGTTGACAAGAGGCGTGTGGGAATGGGTAGTACGGCTGCGACCACGGGGCTTTTGCAATATGAAACGGATACGCCGCTGACGGAACTTACCGGCAAGGTCGGTTATCGTCAGGCCTGTGATAGTTATCTGCTTTGTTCTACTGCAATAGACGAGCTGGAAAAGCTGTGTAAGCGATTCCGGCATGCTGAGTTTGAGCGGCGGCCGAGTCTGCAATATGCGTCTTTTAAGAAAGATGTCCCAGAACTTAAGAAAGAGTATATGTTGCGTAAGTCAGTTGGACTGGAGCTGGATTGGTTGGATGAGGAAGACATTAAAAGTCGTTATGGTTTTTCCAAAGACGCGGGGCTTTTTTCTGTGCAGGGGGCGATGGTCAATGCTTATGGTTTGACGCATGCCCTGGTGAAGGAATGTCGGGGGCTGGGGCTGGAAGCATACGATCGGACGGATGTAATAAAGATCATTCATCATAAAAGGGACATAGAACTTGTCACCAGGGATAAATGCCGGATAAGAGCCAGGAAGCTAGTGATCGCCTGCGGGTACGAATCGGGGAAATATCTGCCGAAGCGGGTAGACAGGTTGTATACGACCTATGCGCTGGTCAGCGAACCGTTTGCTGATCGTGACCTTTGGTTTCAGAATTCTCTGATCTGGGAGACGGCCCGGCCTTATCTCTATCTCAGGACAACGTTGGATAACCGGATCATGATAGGGGGAAAGGACGATGAGTTTACCAGTCCGAGGTTAAGAGAAGCTGCGCTGCCGCGGAAGGTGAAAGAGCTGGAAAAAGCGTTTGGTCGTCTCTTTCCGGATATCAGGCTTAAAACAGATTTTTATTGGGCGGGCAGTTTTGCTTCCACGAAGGATGGGCTGCCGTATATCGGTGCTGAGCCGGGGAGGGATCATGTCTATTTCGCATTGGGATTTGGGGGGAATGGGATTGTGTTCAGCCAGTTGGCGGCGGTGATGTTGTGTGATGTGATTTGTGGGAAGAAAAACCGGAATATTGAGTTATTCCGGTTTGATAGATGAGGTTTTATGCAGGAACTTTTCCTTTGGTTTCTCTTTCCCAGAACCTGCCTTTACCTGCAACCTGCACGAATGTTTTTACAAATGAATTACCTGTATCGGTGACGACTCCTACCGGATCTTTTATAGCTCCGACATAAGAGGCTGTTACCAGCCGAATGCCGTCTTTCCAGGCGCCAATGGGTTTGCAGTGCGTATAGGTCTCATTGATGAAGTGGATCGCATCGGGTTCCTGTAATAAGGCTTCTATGCTTTTGGCACCGCCGGGGATATAGACCCCATCGAATAAGACCGAAGCAGCGGTGAGCAGGCTAAAGTCGATGGGCAGTTTTTTGCCCCCGGCTGTCGTCAGCTCGCCGAGATGTGGAGCGATGAGCTTGACCATGGCGCCTTCCGCTTCCAACGCTTTTTTCACGGGATCGATGGTTGTACTGTCGGCGCCATCGGCCACGAGGAAGGCGAACTTGCGGGTCGCCAGCGGAATACCGGGAGAATTGACCATGCTGAGTGCGGGGGAACTATCGATAGACTTTGCCTTGCGGTTGCCCTGGTATTTCTTTTGGTCCACATCGGGTGGAACGCCGTGATTGATGGGTTGTTCCGGTCCTTTTGGAACGGGTAATCCCAGTCCCTCGGCTACTTGCTGAGCAAGTCCGGCATCTACCTGTGTGAGCAGGCCCAGCATCCGTTTGCGAATGGCAATGGTCTCTACTTTTCCCAGCTCGAAGCGAAGAGCTTTTACCATATGCGCCTTTTCGTGGGGCGCCTGGCTATTGTAAAATAAAGTGGCCTGGCTAAAGAAGTCGAAGAAGCTTTCGCTGCGGTCGCGCAGTTTTGGGGCGTTGACCGGCTGTGGAAAGGAGGTAAAACCACCATCTCTCATGGCTGCCTGGTAGGGGCATCCGCCACCCAGCGAATTAGGCTGGTAGCTGACGCGGCCGGGGTTGATGTCCTGTCGTCCAAAGCCATCCCGTTGGTTGTTGTGGATCGGGGCTACTGGCCGGTTGATGGGAATCTCGTGGAAATTGGGACCTCCCAGGCGGATCAGCTGTGTGTCGGTGTAGCTAAAGAGGCGTCCCTGTAATAAGGGATCGTTGGAAAAGTCGATGCCTGGTACGAGGTGTCCGGGGTGAAAGGCGACTTGTTCGGTTTCTGCGAAGAAATTAGCCGGATTCCTGTTCAACGTCATTTTTCCGATGCGTTGTACCGGGACTAACTCTTCGGGGATGATCTTTGTCGGATCGAGCAGATCGAAGGGATATTTTTGTTCGTCTTCTTCGGGGACCAGCTGCACACCAAACTCCCATTCGGGAAAAGCGCCGCTTTCGATGGCTTCCCAGAGGTCGCGGCGGTGGAAGTCGGCGTCCTTGCCGGAGATCTTCTGGGCCTCGTCCCAGGCTACGGAATGGATGCCCAATAAGGGCTTCCAGTGGAACTTGACGAAGGTGGACTGTCCTTTGGCGTTGACAAATCGGAAGGTATGGATCCCGAATCCTTCCATCATCCGAAAGCTGCGGGGGATAGCGCGGTCGGACATGGCCCACATGATCATGTGTATGGACTCGGGCATCAGCGAAATGAAATCCCAGAAAGTGTCGTGTGCTGTGGCCGCCTGGGGTATTTCGTTGTGAGGCTCGGCCTTGGCGGCATGAATAAGATCGGGGAATTTCAGGGCATCCTGGATGAAGAAGACAGGGATATTATTTCCAACGAGGTCATAATTGCCTTCTTCGGTGTAGAACTTAACGGCAAACCCCCTGACATCCCTTGCCAGATCGGTACTGCCACGCGATCCGGCGACAGTAGAGAAACGGACAAAAACGGGCGTTTGGACCGAGGGGTCCTGAAGGAACTTTGCCTTTGTATATTTTGCCATCGACTTATAGACCTGAAAATAGCCGTGTGCTGCCGCTCCGCGGGCGTGGACGACCCTTTCGGGGATGCGTTCGTGATCGAAGTGGGTTATCTTCTCGCGGAAGATGAAGTCCTCCAGCAGGGAAGGGCCGCGTTCGCCGGCTTTCAGGGTATTCTGGTCGTCGTTGACAGGAAGGCCCTGATTGGTTGTCAGGGCCTGGTCGTCGTTGGATATAGTTTGTTCGTCCAGCTGCTGAACTTTTTTATCGGTGTCGTTAATAAGAGTAGTGGGCTTTTTTTTTGTTGGCATGGCGATGAATTAGATTTTAAATGAGCAGGTAAATAATTTTCCTGTTATCTGTAGTATTATCATGCCATGGCTTTTTCAGGCGGCGGGATTTTTAGCTGTAGAAATTGTTGCCCTTTTCTGCGGCATGTGTGGGACCAGTTTTTGCAAACTGTTCAGTAAACGTAAGTCTATGATACAACGTGATGGAGCCCTGACCAGTCTCTGGCAGGCTACGACAACCAAGAGCAAAGAAAGTTATATCAGCAACCGGATGCTGGCGGGGGATGAACCTTTTGACGTAGTCATCGTCGGAGGAGGGATCACCGGTGTCAGTACAGGGCTGCTTCTGCAGGAAGCAGGATTCCGATGTATTATACTGGAGGCGAACAGCCTTTGCTTCGGCACTACGGGTGGCACTACTGCCCATCTCAACACGATACTTGATACGCCGTATCCTACTATCGAAAAGAATTTTGGTCAGGAGAAGGCGGCTCTTGTGGCAAGGGCCGTGGAGGAAGCGATCGGGCTGATCTGGTCGAACTGTAAAAAATATTCCATCGATGCGGAACTGGAGACCCAGACAGCCTATTTGTTTTCGCAGACGGATGAGCAGACGGTTGAATTGGAAGAGATAAGGAAGGTTTCTGCTGACCTGGGAGTGAAGCTGGAGTATACGGACCAGCTCCCTGTTTCGCTGCATAAGCAGAAGGTTTTGGCTATTTATGGTCAGGCCAAATTTCATCCGACGCGTTATGTATTCGGGATGGCGCGGGCTTTTCAGGCGTTGGGTGGCAGGATCATCGAACAGTGCCGGGTGACGGATGCAGAGAACAATGAAACGATCACGGTGCATACCGACAGCGGGGACATAAACTGTTCTTACCTGATCTATGCGACCCATATCCCTCCGGGTGTGAATATCCTCAATACACGTTGTGCGCCATATCGCAGCTATGCAATGGCATTGACGCTGAAGGGAGAATATCCGGATGGGTTGATCTATGATATGTATGATCCCTATCACTATTACCGGACGCAGGTAATAGATGGAAAGCCTTACCTGATAGCCGGTGGGGAGGATCATAAGACGGGGCATATGACCAATACACACACTTGTTTTATGAAGCTGGAAAGTTATGTCCGGGCGCATTTCCGGGTGGATGAGATAAAGCATAGATGGTCTTCCCAGTATTTTGAGCCGGTGGACGGTCTGCCTTATATCGGTCATCTGCCGGGTGAGCCGGGGAATATCCTTGTTGCCACGGGTTTTGGTGGTAATGGGATGGTCTATAGCGGGGTTGCGGCCCTGATGTTTCGGGACTTGCTGCTTAAGTCTTCGGAGAAGTATGTCGCTGTCTTTGATCCGAACCGGCTGAAGCCGGTGGCGGGTTTTTCCAATTTTGTACGGGAGAATGTGGATGTGGCAAAGAAGTGGGTGGGGAAATTTCTTCCGGCAGAAAAGCTGGAATCTTTTGCCGGTTTGGCGCCGGGTGAGGGTAGGGTGGTGAAGGTCGAAGGGGAGACGATAGCTTTGTATAAAACGGAAGAGGGTGAACTGGTGGCGCTGGCTCCGACTTGTACGCATATGGGCTGTCATGTTACCTGGAACAATATGGAGAAGTCATGGGATTGTCCCTGTCATGGGG
>Ga0307510_10002106_pt1 | contig 22482 bp, 33 predicted proteins | sample 12_EM_MG_FD_207224 | JGI IMG/M metagenome (GOLD analysis project Ga0307510, IMG submission 207224) | Populus trichocarpa ectomycorrhiza microbial communities from riparian zone in the Pacific Northwest, United States - 12_EM | ecosystem: Host-associated > Plants > Roots > Unclassified | place...
AGTGGGCCCACTCACAGGCTATGTCAGGTTTTATTCAGTTGGCCCATGTGGGCTTTCACGAAGGCAAAGGTAAAACTGCACATGGGATTTCACGTATATACTGTCTACATGTTGCCAAATTATGTGGGTATTTATAGGCAAGACCGGGGACAACATGACACAATGTACTCTATGTACAAGAAGTGAGTAAAAAGGAAAGAAAATGAGACAAACAAATAGAGATGCTGCCGGTGACAGACCGCGCAGCATCATATGCAATTTTGAACTGGTATCCGGTGAAAGGAAGAAAATAACTGAATGGTCGCAAGGTGCACGATGTCAGGTACAAACACGAAAGCAAGAGGAATGGTTGCAGATAGGGTCTAAATCTAAAGGGGAAAATTGGACATGGTGAGCGGACAAATCTAAGATGGAGCAGAAGTGGAAAGTGTACAAAAAAGAAACCGACAATTTTATTTACATTCAACATTCCTTCCTATTTCGAGGAGACCGGGGCGGTTGGTGAGGGCAGTGCAAAGCGCATACAGCATGTGGCGGTGATGACTCTGGGTCTTGACATTGGCCAATCTGATATAAGTGATCCAATAATTCTTTGGTGCGACAAGGGAAACAGCTTGACTATTTGAGGGAAGGTTGCGATCTCTTGACAATGAATGGTAGAAATGAAAAAGATGAGAGGGAAAAATGATGTGAGAGGAGGAGATGGGCACATGGAGGCAAGGTGGTTGACTTGGGGTTTGAGCATGTCGGGGTGGGCCAATCCGAGAGGCTAGATCACATGTTCATCAGCACATACAGGGAACAGACTTACAGGATCGATAAGGCGGGCTACGGCTTAGAAATATGGCTGCACGGTGTGGTTTTACTCATTTCCAAGCCTAGCGCACATACTGGCCTTACAAAACCACTGGACACGCCAGAATTACCAAAACCCTCCAACTTATTTCGCCCTACTACTGGTGGCCTGGAATGAAAATCTTTGTAACTGAGTACATCAAAGGCTGCGCTACCTGCCAAATGACTAAAGTCAACACTTATCCTGCTCATCCCCCTATGTTCCCAATCACCCCAACTGAAAATGCTTGACCTTTTGAGACCATTGCCATGGACTTCATCACCGAGTTACCACAGTCAGGAGGATATGACACCATCCTCACAATTCCCAATACAGACTGCTCAAAAGCATCCATCTTCATCCCCTGTAATGAAGCAATTGACTCTGAAGGAGTCGCTCTACTCTACCTGAACAACATTATCCCACACTATGGTATACCTCACAAGATAATCTTGGACTGTAACATCCACTTCATATCAAAGTTCTCAACAGAACTATGCCACATCCTGAATATCCACCAGAATATCAGCACAGCTTATCACCCCCAGACAGATGGAGCCAGTGAACAAACTAACCAAACCCTTGAACAGTATCTACAGGTCTTCTGTGGCACTCAGCAGAACAACTGGCATGCTTGGTTACCCTCACCCAATATACCAAGAACTCCTGGCCCTCCGCTATGACAAAGAAAACCCCATTCGACTTACTCATTGGTTACACCCCACAAGTACATCAGCCAACTAGAAAAACAGACATCCCATCACTTGAACAACAACTCTCATCCATTGATGAAGCCAGGAAAGCCACCCAAGAGGCACAATGTAAAGTGCAAGAATTCTGGATCAAAGAACATCCACACCATTCACCATTCCCTGTCAAATCCAAAGTTTGGTTAGAAGGAACAAACCTACAACTACCAAGTAACATCACACCCAAGTTATCACCAAGGAGATATGGACCTTTCAAGGTAGTCTCCCAAATATCCAAAGTCACATATAAAATCAAATTACCCCCTACCTGGAAAATCCACGACGTATTCCACACCTCCCTGCTTATGCCATACAAAGAAACTGATCAACATGGCCCCAACTTCTTGGAACCACCACCTGACATTCTAGAAGGCAAACCGGAATGGGAAGTCAAGCAAATCTTCAGAGAAATACTATTTGGGCATTGGAAGAAGAAGCAATACCTTGTGTGCTGGAAAGGGTACTTGCCAGCTCATGATTCCTGGGTTAACTCCAAGGATCTCCATGCTCCAGAGTTACTAGCGGACTTTGAAAGTCAACCAAGCAGTATAAGAACCCTTGGAATCTCAGACAACACTCTCTACCTCCAACTAGTGTTGCCGCGACTTGGTTAGAAACAGCCTGGCAAGCCAAAGCTGGTCGTTTTTGCTACTCAGCTAACCGGACCAATCTGGGGAAAAGTCGCAGCCCAGGAGTCGTCAACTCGACTTGAGTCGTGACTCAAAGTCAACACTGACCGCCCATCCGCTGCCTCTGTGAGTGCCACTCGCTGCCTCGCTCCCTTTCTGTATCCCAACTGTCCCAATCTCTGCCCTCTCACACAAAACAAATGGCAAGCTCAAACCAACCTCCCACTACCTTGCAAGCTGACATACAAACTGCCAGCCTGCCCACAGCTGGATGAGCAAGCCTTATTGCTGAGCAATTCTTTTAGGTGTGTCGTTACTAGCCCTTCTTTCTCTGTCACTGATTCGATTTATTCGTCTCTCCCAACTCCTGCGCACTTCTTTCATGCAGCAGTATAACCTTCGCCCCATCTCTGAGCTCTCTCGCTCCTCGTCGCACTCCTCTGGTTCCCCCCCTAAATCACAACCACAACATGAGCCCTCCGTTGTCACATCTACCTCCTATCCAACATTCCTCCAATGGTGCCCAGGCACCCATTCGAAGACCGATATCCCCAAGCTCTCTCCCTTGTATGTCCCTTTTGATTCATAATCATTTTCCCATTTTCATTTACACCGATACCTTAGGAACTCGATGTATCGGTATCAAATGGTCAAACCATGCCACCAAGAAACTACCCTCCACCTCCCACAGGTCATGACCAGATGCGATTGTTCCCTCCGCAACCACCAGAGCAACTGCTCTTTTTCAAGCAAGGCTCCACCAGTCTATATTTCCGTCGTCAGGAACACTAATTCTTCGCTCAGGCTGGCAAGGAGATCATCCACATGCGTGTCGAATCTGACTTTCCTCCCTCTGGCGGTTCACTCACATCAAAAGGCAAAGACTTTGTATCGGTTCCCCGTGCATGGCCCATGCACTCCCATGCCCCACCCCCTCCAACCCCTGGTTATGCACCTCCTCACCATCCATCAACGATCATGCACAACGGGCCTCCTCCAGTGAGTCATGTAATGTATTGTTACATTGCACCTGTGCTGATCGGTTTCGATTGTGCATAAAGGTGGATCACCGTGATCGTGTTGATGACATTCACAAAGACAATGGTTTTACCTGCCAAAAGCATGGCCATGATATCGTGCACAACGTCGAAGACGCCTTTCAGTCAAGGACAGACCCACACTGACACCCTGAACAGCATCAAGGACACAGCACCCGGCGCTGTCCCCAATGGAGAGGAGATCGTTATTCCTGATGGGAGGAAGGGGAGATGGTGGTACGCACCCCTAACCTTTGTTCCGTGATTACACATAATTATCCTTCCCCTTCCTTGCAGTTTCCTTACCTGGCGCCAACCTTCCCTCTCCCAACACTCCGCGCACAGTCTTTCCACCTTGGTTGGGCAGACTTGGGCGACGCGCTCTGGGGCCCCAGACCCTGGACCTCTGCAGGCACGCATTGACAGGAAGTTGGCAGGCGCAAGGCCAGGCAGCACCATTTGGAGCAGACTTTGGCTCTGTGGTGCTGCCTTGGCCCTTGTGCCTCCGTTTCCCCTCCCACCCATGCACACTGCCAAGCGCACCAAACCCACCAGTGCCCCTTTCCCTCGGCTTCACTCATGCCCCATGCACAAAGCTCCCCACCACTATTCTACTCACTTCTCACGGCCTGCATGCAGTCCTTTCCACCTTGGTGAGGCAGACTTGGGCATCCACACACACAGACTACCTGTCACAGTCCAATATCCCTCATTACCTCCTCACCCAATCACAAGAACAAAAAAAAAAAGGTGCATCCATCATTATCGTCGTTGTCGTCACCATCCATCTAACCTTGGGAAGCAAGCTATTTCCCCACGTGGTACCGCTATACAAAATCTTGTCCGATGCAGCAACAGCCCCATCTTTCGTGCCCTCCCCCTCCCGCTGTATCTACCCTTATCTCGGCATCGACATCAGCGTCTTGGTCCTTGCCATGCCAAAGCCACTTCGCGTCTTGGGATCTAGTACGACGAGGAGTAGTTCCATGTCAAAGCCAATTCCAATTCCGACGTGCAGATCGCTGCCTGTCCAGCACGGTCTGACCACACAATGTGCACGGGCCTGTGCTGGATGTGTACACACAAGGACACGGAGCACTGCGAGGACTTGTGCTGCGCTTTTTACGACACCGGTGAGCTAGCTTGCCCTTTCATCTGTCCATCTGTCCATCCATAACTTATCATTCGGACCTTGGTCACAATTCGTGGCTGATATGCCCTTCCTTCCTCACCCCCAGACATCAACCTGGTGTTGATCCCTTTGTCCACAAACAAGTGTCTCTCATTCTGCCCTACGCTCAGCGTCTTTTTACGTGTAAGTCCACCCCTCCTCCCGATTTACATCATTCTTCCCACTGACGAAGTTGTGCCGCCATAAAGACTCGGTGCAGCCATACTCTTGCATCATGTCGACGACTTTGCACTTGTGTCTGCCTTTATCTTGTTCTCGATCGGTTGCCTCAACATCTTGCTGGGTCTCATCATGACGTAGTCATACTGCCTTGCATGGTTGTGCGATAAACGCGATCTGCCACACCCGCTCCGGATGGCAAGGCTGTCTGCACCCTTTTTGTCCCATACTTGCGTTGGGTGGAAGTGCTTTTGTAGGTAGCCGATCATGCGATCGCACAGGTCACGGTTCGTCTTCCAAGAACGCAGCAGGGTCAAGTGAAGCGTGACCTTGTGGCGTGAGCATGCAAAAAGTGTCCAACCACCCCTGGTCCAGCTGGCCGCGTCTTTGGCATCTATACTCTATAGACTGGCCCTCTCCAAGAAGAAGGGCCTTGGCAAAGAGCTCGATGGGCGTTTTGCTGGTTACGGCTTCAGACACCAAGGTGAGGAGCCGTGCAAAAAGGGCTTCTTGATTTCCACTCCCGTCGAAGGCTGAGGCAACCAAAGACGCTGGAACCATTACTGGTCTGCAGATCCTTCATATTATCAATGAACTGACAACCGCTGCCATCACGTATGGCCTTGACAAAAAGGACACAAGTCCAAGACCCGCATCATTGTCTATCCTTGGAGGTGGTGCTTTTGATGTCTCTCTCCTCTCAATTGACGATGGTGTCTTCGAGGTCTTGGCTACTGCCAGTGATACCCACCTGGGTGGTGAGTACTTTGATAACCGTGTTATTGAATACTTCGTTAGGCAGTACAAGAAAAAACTGGCACCGACGTTTCAACCAATGTTCATGTGCTGGACATGCTCAAGTGCGAAGTAGAAAAGGCCAAGTACTCTCTTTCCTCTCAACAGTCCACACGCCTTAAGCCTTTTGATGACAGAAATGACTTTTTACAGACGCTTACCTGTGCCAAGTTTGAGGAGCTCAGTCTCAATATCTTCCATAAGACCATGAAACCTGTCAAACAGATCAATACCTGCGCCCCCAGTACCACCTCCGAAGAGCAGCGAACAACCCCAACCCCAACCGACCCATTCCCTTGCCCTCCCCATTGGCCATCACGTAGAGCTCTGTGATACCATCTCAACACCGACATCCTGGCTCATGCACGAACCTCCTATCAAAGGGCTCGACCCTTCCATTGTCATCCCGCTTCCTTTCTGTGTCCAGACTGGTCACTCCCTCTGTGCCCTCCAGCAGGTGAGTGCCCCTTCCTGTCTTGCTTTCTCCTGGTGTCCTGACTGGTCTCTTCCTCTGCCCTCTCCAATGGGTGCCCAAACAACCCCAAGTCCAGACCGACCCATTCCCTCGCCCTTCCCATTGGCCCTTACATGGAGCTCCATGATGCCATCTCAACACTGACGTCCTGGCTCATGCACGAACCTCCCATCAAAGGGCTTGACTCTTCCATCGTCATCCCACTTCCTTTCTGTGTCCAGACTGGTCACACCCTCTGCGCCCTCCAGCGGGTGAGTGCCCCTTCCTGTCTTGCTTTCTCCTGGCATCCTGACCGATCCCTTCCTCTGCCCTCTCCAGCGGGTGCCCCTTGCTGGCTTGCTTTCCTTCGTTTTCCTGACTGGTCCCTTCATCTGCCTTCTCCAACTGCTGAGTGCCCCTTGCCGATTCACTTTCTTCGTGCTCCTTCCCTTCCCTCTGTGTGAGGGGGAGAGGCTTCCCACTAACTGCCCCTGTTCTGACCTGCGCATCCCCCTGTTGTTGCAGCTGTGAGCTATTGCTCACAGTCTAGGCTTGCAGGGGTAGCAGAAGGGGACGAAACTCAGGGCAGTATTAATAACAATGACAGTGCGATGACGACAGTGGCAGCAGGTAAGGGTGACTCGACCCATCACCAAGTACCTTAATAGGTGTGTTGGCAGCGCCGTGGTAGAGCGCAGTAGTTTGTCGCCATCCAGAGCGTCCCGGCCTTTCTATAGCAGGTCTGTTTGCCTTCTGTTGCTCTCACACTTTCACGATAAGTCTCTAGTTCGGACCAAAATACCCCTGACTACATGCATTGCATATAAAGCCAAGTCAGTGCGTCATAATCTCAGATCTCAAGTCAGACTTTCCCACATGTCAGCGTCTTGACCCCAACCCAGCCTACGTCACTTCTTTCCCCAACTTTCAACCCCATGCAAACCATATCTCTGTTTCTGACAATGTGCAGCCCTTGGAAAACTATATGAAGGTATGAAAGATTGAATGATCTCCATTTGAGTCTTTCCTGACCGACACCCATGCCACGCTCCACTTGTCAAACTGTCCCCCCTCCAGAGCCTGGACCCGCTTTGCCCAGTCTGGTGGCTGGATCACAACCTGCTGACTCTCAAGAAAGGTTTGATCTGGGTGATGTCTCAGGCAGCGACGGGCCAGCCGGTGGCAATCGTGGCTGTGACAAGTCTGCCCATAGTGATTGTAGCCGCGACTTAGGGATCAACAATCCTGACATCATTCCCAAGTCCAGTAGAAATGTTGCCCCTGACATCGAATATTTTTTTGACAGAACCAGAACAAGGAACGTCTGCAAACTGTGCAGGTAAGTTTCCTATGTGCAGAACTCTCCGGCTTTGTAACCTAATCCATAATTCATAGGAAGACCAAAGAAGATAATCCAACTGAATGGCCTTCGAACGTCAGCTATTCATATGCAAAGGGCTCGTCAACCACATCCCACTGCTATCACATCAAATCCGTTCACATGGAGTTATATAAGAGCTTAGCCAGCCAGCATGGTTGGAAAGCATTGTCGCAATCTCAAGCTGCCACCGAGGCTTCCACTTTGCAAGTCGGACGACAGGATGAATTTAATGAGAAGGCATTCTACCAGCACCTGCTGAATTTCATCGTTGTGGACGACCAGGTACATCTATATCTTTTGTCTCTTTTCATTCACCAAGCTCACAATTCATTTTTCCAGATTCCAAGTCTCTGAGGGTAGTCGAGTGTATCGAATTCAGGCAGCTTCTCCTGCTCCTACGACCTGACCTCAAAGATTCCATGATCCCGCATTGAACCAAGATATGCAAGCTCCTTCTCCAAGCTTGGAGAGCGTATTTTCAAGACTTGCGCCTTGAACTTGCGGTATGTGTCTCTCACTTCGTTCAATATTTTTTCGCCAATATTTTTTTTTAAATAAGGCTGCTGTGGGGCAGGTGTCGTTTACGTTAGATTTGTGGTCGGATCAGGGCATCCAACCTTTTCTCGCAATAACTGCACATTGGGTTGCAAGGGTCAATGGAACCTTGTCTTTACAGCTCAAGACGTCTCTTATAGTGTTTCATCGCGTTCGTTACAACCATAGCGGAAGGTCCCTTGCATGAACCGTCTTGTACCTCCTGGACAGGGCTGGGGTCACAATGAAGGTGAGGCAACCACATTTTTCCGATGATTGATACATGCTCAGTTACTCAAGGTGGGACACTTCACCATGGACAATGCCTCAAACAATGACACCATGATGAAGGTGCTCAGGGCAAAGTTGGCAGAAGAATGCGACATTGAATTTGATCTGGTTGATAGAAGGATCATGTGTTTTGCACATATTGTTGATCTTTGCTCTGGACAAGTGATACGTGGTCTGTCTAATGGGGTTGACAACAAGGATGATTCGTCTTCATCCGATGACGACACTGTTGCTGTTGCATCTGATCCCATCTCAGCAGCTCGCGCAGCGGTCCGAGCCATTCAAGGGTCAATACAGCATCGGGACGACTTCGCTAGAGTTATCACAGAAGGCAACTGCCAGAACTGGTTCACAGACCCGAAGATGTCTAAGCCTATCCAACTCAACCAGCTGCAGCTCCTGCGGGATGTCCCCACAAGGTGGGATTCCATTTACCTCATGCTTCGTCAACTTTGTGAGATGCGCCTGGTATGGCATTACACACCTTACCTCACCAAATGCAATACATGCTAAACCATCAACTTTCTAGGCTATTGATCACTTCCTGGCTCTCCCAAATTATAAGAAAGAACTGGGCAAGTATAGGATCTTGTCTCAAGCCTGGGCCGCGATGGAACGTGCCAAAGTCATTTTGGGTGCTCCACATAATGTCCAGCATGTCATGTCTAGCAAGCGAATCCCGGTCTTGTGTGGTGCTATTTATGCATTCAAGATATTCATGACAAGATGGGAGGATATGAAGAAAGCCCCTTATATGGGGGATTTGATACAACCTGGGCTTGATTGGGCTTACAGTTACTATTCTTGCATGGATCACACTAGGGCATATGTCATCGCGATGCGTAAGTGCTTATGTCTTCCTGCCTTGGGTAATTTGCTAATTGTCATCTGTAGTTGTACATCCCTCAATATGTTTGTCGTGGATTCACAAGCATTGGGAACCACCTTTCATTAAGATGGCCAAGACCAGCATCCGACAATTGGTGAGTTTATTTGTATGGGGCTACCCGTAAAAGTTGTCCTCACTTATCCCCTGAAAGATGTCCGATTATCGCAAGAATACCACCACTGATAGTGATGAAGAACCATGTGCCCAAGAGAATCCTACATACTCAGACTGGGAAGAACCGGACTATATGTCACTCGCAGCCCAATATGGGTCTACTAGGACGATGGACATTGGTGATCTGGTGGGAGGCAAACAACAAATGCTCAACCAAGAATATCAAGCTTATGTGACAGGGGCACGCTCGCCGAAGAACCAAGACCCTCTCCACTTTTGGGAGGTACGTGGTATATTCATGGTGCTTGAACATCACTGACAAGATGTGGTATATTCACAAGTCGACCTTTCCAACTTTATTCAAGATCGCCATGGACTACTTGCCCATTCAAGCATTGTCAGTACCCTGTGAAAGGGTGTTCTCCTCAAGTGCCGAGACCGACACCAAGCGGAGAAATTGTATCAATCCACTCACAATGGAGGCCCTCCAGATGTTAAAATTCCATTTGAAGCAAAAGCGTCTGAGTTTCACAGAGGGTTGGGCGACGCCGGAGTCGTTGATGACTGATGACAAAATGGAGGACCTCCTTGCAAACTTGCTCAACAAAGATTTTCTTGGTGATTTGGATAGGGCTATAAATGATGGCAGTCCCAATGAGACGGATGCGTAGAGCTAACTCTGGGGGTCTGCATGGACTCAGACGAATTCAGGCTATCATTTGTAGTTGTGTTGTAGTACGCCGTTGTAGTAGCCTGTCAACTTTGCCTTTTTTTTGCTATGAACTCTCATGTAGGCTCATCTTTCGCTCCTTCGTCCATGTTGTCACCCAATCCCTTCGCCCTTTCGTTTACCTGCAGAAAAGCCATACAGCCCTGAAATTGATCTGATCTATTCCACTGCCACATGCTTGATCGATCTTGCCGACACAGCTCTGAGTGTGACGTGACACATGTCACCAATGGCACGTGCGTATGTTGAACGTGGTGCATTGCCTCTTTCAAACCTTCTTTCTCATGCTGCCGCACGTTTTGCAGTGGCATCGATCCATGGTTCAATGTTGACCTTCGTTGGATTTCCACCACATTAGTCCTTTGTAAGCCACGTCCAATGTTCAGTTCATACATTCCGTCATCTCATCTGTCTACATCCAGTTCCACTCAAAGTCATATGCCTGATGGACCTGATTCGATTAGCTGGGAGATACAGGCTGGAAGAAAGAATCGTGTCTGGGCCGTCTCATACGTATGGGGCAATTGTGTCGCACCCTCTCATTTTACTCACAGGCCCAGGTACACAGATGAATTATATTTCGCACACGACATTCTATCAGGAAACGACGTCGTTATTAAACTTGAGCAAGTTGATGGAACAGTTCACACCGTAGAAGACAAGTTTCATGTCTACACAAAGCTTAAGGGAGGGACCGGTATCCCCTGTGCCCATTGGTTTGGTACAGAAGCTAGTTTCGATGCGATGGCAGTCGATCGCCTTGGCCAATCTCTTGAGGATCTCTTTGCTCAATGCCATTTTAAGTTCACGATCAAGACTGTATTGCTTCTGGCTAGGCAGTTGGTGAGTGAACTTGACTTCTGAGACCATGACTGATGGGCTAATGTCTGCTATGCCTAGCTCCGTCGCTTGCAGTACATCCATTCTCACAATTTTATTCACCGTGACCTCAAACCTAGCAATATTGCTATGGGTGTCAGAAAGCACGCTAGCACTGTATACCTCATCAACTTTGGGCTATCGAAAGAATTCAGGGACCCCGATACACACCTGCACATTCCACTCAATAAGGATGTTGGTCTTGTTGGAACCACTGCCTTTGCATCCATCAATAGTCACCTGGGCTTAGAACTAGGCTGGCGGGATGATCTGGAGTCCCTTGCTTATGTTTTATTTTACTTCATTTGGGGCTTTTTGCCATGGCAGGGCGTCGGGCTTGAGGAGCAGGAGATTCTTGAACATAAACAAGGAATCACCACCCTTGACCTGTACTGCGGACTCCCGCTGGAGTTTCGCCTGTTCTTTGAGCACTGCCGCTCACTCTCTTTCGAAGGCAGACCCAACTATGATCACTTTTTCCATCTTTTTGACAATCTCTTAATGAAGGAGGGACCTCAGAGTGATGCGGGATTCAATTGGGCTGTTGCTGGTGCCAAAACTCCAGGACGAGACTTCAAGATTACACATGACATCCCTCCACATGAACGCAGTCCTTCACCCAAGCGCCGTATGGGGTAAGTGTCAACTCATCCACACAGCAACCTATTTCTAACGATGAGGGATACAGATTACGTTCTCAGGCCAGAACCAAGCCACTTTTGCAGTCTTCCCTTGCCATCCATCTTTGAAATTTATTCGAACATTGCTTCACTGACCATTCCCAATGCCCTGTTCTCCTTCCTGTACACTGTACAGTAGCTTGTTGATGATCCTTTGTAGATACATGGAGGGTACATGTACGCATACGCGCTAGGGTCAGTCAGAGAATATATTACTAAGCTGTTTGTAGGTGTAAGAAAAAAAATACAATAGTCCCTGTGCACAACTGCGTTCTACGATAGTACCTCAGCGGCTTTTCCACCTCACCCTTGTTCCCCATCTCCTCACACATGCTCTCCCCAATGGTCGCCCCCGCCTCTCTAGTCCACCTAACGACCAAAGCACACAAAACAAAACCTGGTGCTCCTACCGTCCCAAACAAAGTGGTGTTGCACGATCCGGGGATGTATATCACCTCACAGCGCCACCCTCAGGTCTATCTTCCCCTCCATCGATGACACCGCCTCCCCCAGCTTCAGGGCTTGGTTCCCTTCTCTGCCATCCCCGGTACCTCCACCAGTGCGCCAGAAAATGCATGGTAGCAACGGATCCCAAGTGGAGGGTTCCAGCGACAACAATGGAGATAACGACAAGGACGATGGGATGCCAAGTTCAACAAGGCGACAGCAACCAGAACGGACATGGAGGAGAGCCTCATGATCGTAAAAAGCTCTGTCGAGTTCCACCCCCAGCTCCCAGATAGATATAAGCGGTGCTTTAGCGGGATGGTAGACTGGTCACTGGAGAAGACGAAGCTTGTCCTGGAGATTAACGGAGGATGAAGGTCTGTCGTTGCTGAAAATTGGCATCGCAAGAATCTACTACTTCATACTCTTATCTAGAATCACATCCGAAAAACAACGACAAGAAATCGCAGGATGCGTCACACAAAGACTCTACTCAACAAAAGCCAGACCTCAGCAGTCTTGAGGGCTTCTTCAAGCAGTACCATCAGCAACAACAGAGGCAGTCGTCACAGAATGAAGTCCCCAACAATGGAGATCGCAAACCTCCACCACAAGGCAGCCCTGGTGGTGGATTCAACCTTAGTCAGTTCAGCATCTTCGCTTCTGTCACAGCCATTTACTATGTAATATCAGGTGGTGGATGGGATCCTCGCGTGAAATCACCTGGCAGGAATTCAGGACCGCTTTCCTTGACAAGGGCCTTGTGGATAAACTTGTTGTTGTTAATTGACAGAAGGTTCGCATCAAATTCCATTCAAATGCCACCGGCCAGATGTATCCTGCCGCAGCCTTGGCTGGCGGAGAGTACTATTTCTCAATAGGCTCCGTGGATGCTTTCAAGCGCAAACTGGACGAGGCACAGAAAGAACTTGGAATCCCCTCCCACAAGTGAATACCTGTCGCCTACTATGACGAGATTTCTGCCCTTGGCACGGCACTCAACTTTGCTCCTACCATTTTCTTTGTGGGGCTCTTACTGTACATGTCCCGTCATGCAGGAGGCGAGCTGGTGGCGGTCCCGGCGGTATTTTCAGCATTGGAAAGAGCGGGGCACATTTGTTCTACAAGGACATGGACGTCCACGTCAAGTTCAAGGATGTCACCGGCATGGATGAAGCCAAGGAAGAATCATGGAGTTTGTCAAGTTCCTGAAGGAACCGCAGTCTTACGAGAAACTGGGAGTGAAGATCCCCTGTGTTGCCATCCTCTCTGGTCTCCCTGGTATGGGCAAGACTCTACTTGCAAAGGCGACTGCTGGTAAAGCCAGCGTCCCCTTTCTCTTGGTATCTGGCTCCGAGTTTGAATGTTTGTTGGCATTGAGACTTCCCACAGAATGTTGGACAGTGAGCTGACTATTTTGAACCCCCTTAGTCCTGACATGATTTGGATCTTCAGTGATCATGGTACCACACACAACATGTACAATCGGTCTCTCCGCTTTGCACACTGGCCCAGCGCACGTCACGTGGACCAAGGCCAACGCCTCCTGCGGTTTCTACATGCACGGCCTGTGGTCCTGGAGTTTGGCACGCAAGCCTTTTCGCTGACAATCGTTTTGGGTGCGTTGCTGCCTCTCTTTCTTTCCCTGACGCTGATTCAATTTTTTTTTCCAGCTTCCTGACCGACTTGGTATACCAACAACAACCACAGCACTTGTCAAGTCCTGGGCCGGCGACATGCATGGGTACACTGCTGTTCCCGGCGTGCTCCTCCGACGCTTCAGTCTTGTGCCCGCCACCACCACCGCCATCCATGCTGGCACTTGCGCTGGATTGCGGACTTCCGTGCGCATGCAGCACATAGTCTGCGATGTCCTTCTCATTCCCCAAATCAATCACTGCACCGCCTATCACCACTCATGCAGCTGAGCTGGAGGGCACGCCGCATGCACTGTGAGACACCATACGGCTTGACCGTGATGCGGTAATGGCGCCAGTCGATCGTCCCGCATTTGGTGTTGTACACGACAAGGATGATGCGGTGAGAGAGTGCAATCTCGTGTGGTGTGAGAGGGGGGAAGAGGGTCTGGAACATTTTCTTGACAAGCGTCATGTGAGGAGGGGTGTTAGGACCTTGTGGGGGAACGATGATGTCAAGTTCTGGGAGGGTGGTGTCGAGTTCTAGGATGGCGATGTCGAGTTCTGGAAGGGCGACATTGAGTCCCGCGAGGGTGATACCTTAGGCTTGTCAGATCAGATGTAAATAGCTCCCTCTAGTTGTGCTATATGCACACAATAAATCTTCTTTTTTTTTTTTTTTAAATGGCTTGAGTCAACTCAAAAGTCGCAACTCAAGTCGAGTCGCAGCCAAAGTGTGAAAAGCCACAGTCTGTTAAGCCATATCCAGGAGAAGCCATGGCTTAGTAAGTTGACTCATGGTTAACCGAGTCGCGGCAACACTACCTCCAACCACCATGTCCTCAGTCAACCATAAACTCCCCAGTACAGGATTTTCTACCTCTACTGTCTTCACCTTGGGCACCGACAATGGTATCATCCTCATCCGCATGCACACTGACAACAATCAACTCCACTTCTTTGGAACCTTCGTTCAATGTGGACACTTCAACATCCAATTCCACTGGACTACCTGGCAACCAAGGGAAACCCTTGATGCTATCAACATTGATCACAAACCAGCTGTGCTCCCAGTTGATAATGAAGAGCCTATTCTCAGGATTCCCATCGAATATGAAAGGCTTCCATTTGCTCCCCATCCCCCTCAGTACCATCCCCAAAGCCCCACAGACCACACCATCCCCATTGATGGTTCTAGCAACAGTAGCAGCAACAAAACAATATCTACCCCCCAAGAACCAGAAAACATCCCACTCCATGTCACCAATCCCAACTCCACTACCCCTACAGAAGAAACATGAAGAGTGTATCAAGGATATGGTCAGACTTAGCAACAAGTGGACTATCTTCAATACTCAGTTCAAGAATACCACAGTTGCCAGAATGTTTAGAAGGAAGGACAGCAATACCACCCTGTACCTCTATTATTTCCATTGACGTCTCTATGACATGGTTACCAAAGAACTCCTTCAAACAATTATTAAAGAATGTCTTCAGAAGAAGAAGACCCACCCTTCCCTTTGGCACACTCTCCCCCCATTATCATACCCTAAAGGATCAGACGTTCCTTAAAGGACTCCAAACCCTCCTTAGGAATCGTAAAAGGAACTTAAGGACCAAGTCAAGCACATTTATACCCAGTCCTACCCCCTTAGGAACAGGAGAAGGACCCACCATTATCCCAGAAGCACCACCATCAGCCCCTGCTACTGCACCACCACCACCCATCGGACCAATACCAGTTATCCAACCATTTATCCACCTGTCTTCATCCCTGCCTATGGAAGTCATACCACTACCCCCAGTTGCACCAGTACCAGTCATTTCACCACCCCTTGAGGAACTTACCTGTTATATTCTTGGGCTTACACAGGGTGCATTTTTCATTTTCCACCTGCTTACTAAGCCTTTTCCATCACGTGACCAACCACCCATCCATCTTGATCACATGACTAGTCACCTGACCACCCACATGACCAGTCACATGCCATTTCAGTCACCTGCTCCTCAAAGTCACCTGTCCTATATCACCTGCTCCCAAGTCACCTGTGCATCACCTGATACTCCCTCACCTGACCTCACATGACCCTATCCCTACCCCTGACTCGTCTCTATTCGCTTACCTCAGCCTCGCTTCCGGATTCTTGGCCCGCTTACTAGACTTTCTTCATAGCCTCGTTTTACGACCCATACTGACTCCTTTCTTGTTACCTTCACGCGTGAGTCAGTTCCGCAGTATATGACTCCATCTTTTGGGCTATGACTCGTTACTAGTACAAGTACTCGTCGTATTATGCCTTAGTCATACAGCCTCCTCACATGTATATAAACCCTCGTGTTTTCCTAGAGTTGGGCCTTAAGCCTGACTTGGTTTAATCCCAAGTGTTGTAGCTTCCACAGCACCTTCAGTTTTCACTTGCATCCCTTCTAAGTCGTCTCGAACATCGTCGAGACTCTCTTCTACATCTTTCATTATCACCACTAGTGTCTTGCACGTGTGCAGACCCATCATACCAGCGCATCCAAGGGCCAGTGTTTGCTACCTGCGATCCCTTGAAGTACAAGTCCCGCCATCATTATACAAACCCATGCACGTCGCACCTTAGGGTCTTTGGCCCTTAACATTACCCCATTCATTCCCATGCCTATTTTCCCCAGTCCACCTCTTGAAGAACCCCCTTATATCGCATCACCACTGCTCCCTTTAGTCCCCTGGGGATCACATTGACAAGAATATTCGTCAATGGAACAATACAAACCATCAGTCCCAATGGATGAAACACCAGATCCAGTCTATAAACTACTACCCCCATCCTTACCAATATCTGCACATCCATCAGCACCAGCCACCAGACAACAAGAGTACATTCCATTACCTCCCGTCAAGAAAACCGTTCCTTCTTCACTCAACCTTATTCCACTTCTATGGGACATACCTCCTTTCCCAAAACTTGTCAATCAACCATCACCACCAGTCGCATCCTCATTGCAACTACCCCTCATTGTTTCAATGACCCCCAGTCATACCACCCCCTTGTTAACTAAGAACCCTCTTACAGAACATGAACCATTAACCAATACATGAACCATTAACCAATAGAAGCACTCCACCAGAATGGGAAAGATTCCAACCCAAACCACTTATAGGAAAGCAACGGGAATACTCACCTGACTTGGAACCCTCACTTCCTGTTGCACCCCCTGTGGCATCGTCATCACGTCTACCACAAATCTTACCTATCTGAATCACCCCACTACCCAAACACCCACTCATGGAGGATAAACCATTGGTTAACAAGCAAGGACCACCTAGTTGGGCAGAATCACAACCCTTGCCCCTTACAGGAAAACAACAGGAATCGCTCCGACATGTCACTATGCTGCTCAAACATGAGCAAAGTGACCCAGAAACAGAATGGTCAATGAGTCCTGAAGAACACCCTACTCCCCCTGATTCCCCTAAAGCTACAGCTATATCGACACCCTCTAGCTTTGGATTCACTGGGCTTTATGGAACTCCAACTCAGATGATCACTGAAGTTTAGTGTTGCCACAGTCCGGTCCAAAGATCGCGGACCGCCAGACCAGACCAATTTTGGACTGGACCGGACTGCCCAAACAGTCTGTGGTCCAAAGACTGAAAATTATGGACCAGACTGTAGATGGATTGGGGACCATAAGTGGACCGGTGGTATTTCCAAAATAAGCCAGCCATCAATAAGTTATCAATCGTTTGACGTTCAACTTAATGGCTCGTCTGCTTGACATGTCTGGTCCTTTCTACCAATCCAAGACAACCATGAGTTAGTATCTTATTCCGTCATACCACTCTGCATATCTAAGAATCTTTCATTTGGAATGAAATGAAAGTAATCAGGAGATCAGAGCCCTATCTTGCAAGTCGCATTGCAATACAATGGGTTTTGGTCCCATGCACCCTCACTCCAAGTTCCACACCAGTCATATACCTTTTGCAAACTCCTCTTTTCACCCCAGACCTCTATGATGTCGGTAGGAGCTTTATTTTGACTATCCTCCAGGACCATACCACTGAAGTTTTGTTTTGCACAAGGACGGCGCTGTCATTTCATATGGTGCCTTGGTGAGCTTTCTCATCGGACAATTTCTGCCACTGGCAGAATGCTTACAACCCCAGTTTTACTGTGGCTCTGTGCCAAGCACCAGTCTCAATCACTCCCGGCCCTCATGTCTGATTCTGTGGCCTTTTGCAAGACCAACTGGTTGAGTGCCTCAATCTTCTCCATCAGCAATCTGTTGATGCGGATCAAATAACAGTGTGCTTGCAGCTTACCAATGATGAGCCACTTGGACACACACGTCATCTTACTGGAACCTGCAACGCAACCACACTTTACAAGTCACATGTTAGCATGGTTCTTGTTCTGAAGTTGCAATTTCTCATGTTTGCCCCCATTCCTAGAGTCGCAGCTCATACCTGTTGTGCTACCTCTGATCAAGATGGTCCTCGACGTACAAGCTTTGCGCTACAAGTTTGAGGAAGGCACCAAGGAGGTGAAAGAGCATGCCAAGGAGGGAACAAGTGAAGGCCATCCGCAAGCATTGGGAGGAGACAAAGAAGAAACGTTACCCTGTCCCCCCAGCAAACAGGCGCTGGTATGGCATGCAAAATTTCTCTCCCTTCCCTTCTCAATGCTCCCTGTTGTCCTTCGCAGCTCTTCTCCCTCCTAGAGCAAAAGTTCAGCACCCTCAAAGAAACATCCCTTCTCTTCCCATCCCGAAAATCCGCCAAGGCATGCCGCACCTTCCTGGCTGCGCATGGCATCATCACTGCCAGCGTTGTGCGGCACTGCATCTCCAACTCCCTCTCCGTCTTCCCTGTCTTCTTCCTGAGACCGAGTTGGCATTGGGCAGGCAATTCTGGCAGCACACCAGCCTGGGCATCTCGAGTCGCTTCGCCACGCAGGTCCTTGCCGCAGGGGCGTCACCCCCGCTGATCCCAACGCGCCTCAAGTCCATGGCCCACTGCCATTATGCCCTTGAGATGTCGCGCCATCCTTCGAGCTCTTCTTCTAGCGATGCACAGCCGCTCGAAGAGGACCAGTCTGTATACGTTGAGCAGCATTACGGATGTAATCTGGACGTCGTCACGGCTGAACAGGCAAATTGTGCCCTGTGCCACTGCATTGCTGGCATGCTTGTATGCAATGAGAGCACTGTTGACTAGGAAGTTGAGGTTTCACAAAGTGTACGGGGCATCGCGGTCACAGAGGGCGATATACACCTCCCCTACACCAATACCCTCAAGGTCCTGGAGAAGTGGGGTCCTGATTGCCACTTCTTGGGCCATGGTTTAGACTCTTCCATCGATGAGCTAGAGACACTCCTGGAAACAGAACGAGCACAAAATCCCCACAAGCCTCCCGTTCTTGTACTCTTCACCAAGTTTCCTTCAAACCCGCTTTCATGCTTGCCAGATCTCGAGTGTCTGCGAACAAGTACGACTTCCTTGTGATTGTGGACGATAGTTGAAACATTACCATTTGCAGACATAGTGGTGACAAGCTTGACGAAGATTTTCAGTGGGGACTCAAATGTCATGGGTGGCAGGTACACAGTAGCATTCTTCCTTTCCGTTTCTTTTTCGGCAGAGTTCTGCAGCTGTATTGATATGCAGTCATGCACTTGGCAGGATAAAGCATGCAGAACAGAGTACAAGCAAAACCTAAATGTGCTTGAGCAGGCACAACGTGTGACGTTGCATGCGTGTACCCCACGTTTTGCACCGCTGGACACCGACCACAAGGGCCACATATACTTTGCACTCACGTCCAGTGTGGCCAAATGCAAGGTGGCGGCAGCTCTCCTGGCAGATGATATGACCAAAGGCAGCAAAGCCCAAGGCTGCGCAATTATCAGCACTGAGGACCGCAGCACATTGTGATGATGGTTCATTGCTGTTTGGGGAAGGAAGCCAGTCGATGGACTTGTCCCTGAGGACAAGGACGAAGAGGACATCGACGACGTTGAGCGCTGGTAGGGAATCTTGCAGCCAGACAAGATCCACAGGCTCGCAGACTGGATCGCGATCAAGAACAGTATTATGGAAGGGAAGTGTCCTGCCACCAAGGGCAACAGCCATGAACAGCAAACCGCGGCCATCCCTGATGGTCAGGGACACATGGCGACCAGCACCAGCACCAGTGGCTCGTTACTGAGTACTGACCGGCAATCGTGGATCGCACTCAGGAGTATGGCCAGGCAACCTGACACTGTTGTTACACACATCTGACACCGAGGACAAACCTGCATTTGATTCCTCCCTGTCATCTGTTTCAGGGGACGAATTAGACAGAGAGCTGGATGAGGACAATGGCAAAGTACGAAAGCAGGTAGATGATGACACTTGCCCTCGCCCCTCCCAGAACGAACTGAAGACACTTGTCAAGGCCCTGGTGAGGCACTCAAATGACTTGGGCGATTTCTACTGACGCCTTTATTCGTCCTATACCCCATCTCTCTTTTCATCTCTATCCTCAGGCAGGCAGGCCAGTACCAACAACTTGAAGCCTTTGACGTCTTCCACAAGCTGGATGCCAACAGCCTGCTAGTGCCCCACCAAAAGTTTACATCTCCCTCTTGTGTGTCTTGGCCAACCGGGTGGACTCGCCAGACACAGAATGGAGGTCATCACGCAGTCAGTGTCCGATGCAAACTAAGCATGGTAGCGGCGCATGCACAGCATCAAAGGTGACTGCAAGACCACATTGAGCCATGCCCCATTGGCGCCATGACCAAAGTTCTCTTATGCAGAGAGCCACATGACCACTAGCTTATGTTTGACATCCTGCATGGCATCTGCGGGCTTCCCAGACCAAGCGAGGGTCAACCACCACCACCTTCATTGTCCTTCTCCCCCTTGCCGCTGCCGCTGCCCAAAGTGGCACCAACAATGTGGATACTCTACAAAGCCCTCATCAACAGCATCACAGCCAGCCACCTGGACAAGACTGTGCACTACGCGCAGAGTGTGATGTCCTTGTGCAAGCTACAAGCCCTCATCTGGCCATGGAATCTGCACAACTCCTCCATGCAAACATCCTCCTTGCCAGGGAGGGCTCCACCTTGTCTGCCCGCGTGGAAAACACAGCCAAGCTTGTTGTGTCGTGGAAAGCTCCCGAAGCCACACCACAAGGCACGCCCAAGATTTACTTGAACTCTTGGCCTGCAGAGCTAACCCTTCCCTTTCTGTAGAAACATGAACCAAAGTTATCATACCCATTCACTACAACCATCGTCGACACTGCTGGCCCCAGCGTCAGTGGATGGTGTCGGGAACTCACTACTTTATGGGTAGCGAGACTCGACGACGGCGCGGAGTTGAAGGTAACTGATCCAGAGGAGCAGCAAGGAGATGTTGAGGAGGAAGAGACAGAAGACGAGAAGAGGCGGGAGCGGGTAGACTGTTGAAGATGAGGGGCGGGGTGCTGCTAACGATGAGGGAGCTTTGAAAGGCTCCAGTGTGGGGATTGACAAGAGAACAGTCTAAGGACTGTTCACTTAAATTCGTAGGTCTTATATACTAATACAGGGTGGTCTGTGCGCAGTTTAGGGTAGGTATATTTACAGGTAACGGGGGCTGCGCAGTCGATGCGCAGTAACTGCGGATTACATGATACATCTCGATTAGGGTCTAGCCCTAATGAGTCGCGTCCTCGTTGATCGAGTCGCGTCGTGTGTTCGTTGATTGTTTAGTGGACGCGTCTTGTTGATCGTTCCCACGATCTGCCACGTGTTGATCAACGGGTTAGACGCGCGTCCAAAGCGCGTCTTGTCAGGTGACGTTGTTGATGACCAGTTCCTTGATAGGTCATGTGTTATCTTCCCAGGGTCACGGGGTCGTAGGTTCCCAGGGTCACGTGCTGATAAGTCACGTGATGTACGAGTGGCGAAGGGGTCACGTGATGAGTCATGTGTTGGGTCATGTGATATGTTCCCACGGTCACGTGGTCTTGGAGTTACGGGTTTGTAGCTGAGACTGGGGGGCGCAAGTACCGCTCGCGACAGTATCCCCTCTTTAGGATCTCCTTGCGCCTGCAAGGCTCATATGCATATCCCCTCTTTAGGGCGATTACGGGTGTGGAATTCGGCGACTAGTTCTTTGGCGTGTGTTAGTTCTCTGGCTGGGATCCATGAGTTATCTGCATCTGTGTAGCCTTTCCAGTGGACGAAGTACTGTGTGCTCTTGCGATTTCGTGTGGGACGTGCTGCTAGGACTTTGTCGATTTCGTAATGTCCTTCTTCTCCTCCAACGATTTCTGGAGGGGGTCGCTCGAAATTGGGTCTGTGTGCTTGTGTTTCGTGGTAGGGTTTCAACAATGAGTTGTGGAATACGGGGTGAACCCTCATGGTCTCGGGTAATTGCAGTTTGCAATTCGTGGGTGAAGCCCATATGACCTTGAAAGGTCCATATCGTCGTGGAGCGAGTTTCGCTTTAGGGTGTGTCGTTTGTAAGTTGGTGGCTTCCAAGAGTACTAGGTCATCTTTGTGGAATGTGTAGGATAGTTCTTCAGGTCCTCCGCTTCGCATTTCTTTAGCCGCAATCATGAGTGCTGCAGTGACTTCTTTGTGTATTTGTTCTAGGTATTGGATGCGGTCATCCACGCTTTGTAGTCTGGTCTGTAGTTGCAAGGGTGGTTTAAAGGTTGGCTGAAAGCCATACCAGACTTCAAAGGGTGATCTATGGGTGCTGCGGTGCGGTCGTGCATTGTGTGCGAATTCGATAATGGGGAGGAGTGTGGTCCAATTGTCTTGTTGGAAGTTTCCACAGATACGAAGGTATTGCTCGATTACTTGGTTAACTCGTTCTGACTCGCTGTCAGTTTGAGGGTGAAACGCAGTGGACAATTTCTGCTTGATTCCGAGCTTTCTCCAGAGTTCTTGCGTTACTTGTGCAGCAAATTGTGGTCCTCGATCAGAAATGATCGCCTTGGGGACACCTGTTCTTTTCCAGACGTTGTCTACTAGTAGTTGGCTCGTTTGCTCAGCCGTGATGGTTTTATGACAGGGGG
>Ga0307510_10002107_pt1 | contig 22481 bp, 26 predicted proteins | sample 12_EM_MG_FD_207224 | JGI IMG/M metagenome (GOLD analysis project Ga0307510, IMG submission 207224) | Populus trichocarpa ectomycorrhiza microbial communities from riparian zone in the Pacific Northwest, United States - 12_EM | ecosystem: Host-associated > Plants > Roots > Unclassified | place...
GAGGAACATCGCCGTCAAACGTCCGGCGTAACCGACGGCGTGAGGCTATCATTCACGTAAGACGCCCTTCTCCCGCGAGCATTTACGTCTTCCTTCTAGGCCGGGCTGCTCCAGCGTTTCCAGCACGTCTTGCAAGGTCCAGCCCCATCTGCTGCACATCTCGGCCACCACCTGCCCTCGATCCAATGTAACGTCCTCGCTGTCGCTGTCGCTTTGCATACAGTCCATATCTTGGTCTTGGTCATAAGAGTCTTGGTCGCTGTCCTCCTCATCCTGATCGCTGACGCCATCTGGGAAGTCGTGTGGCGAACCTGGGAATGTGCCGCGCCACGTGCAGTTCACATCGTGGCTGGTTTCGTCCTGGAAACCAGCTGGTTGGGACTCGTTAGCCCTTTTTGTGGTTATTTGCCCAAGCTCTGGATCAACCGCTCACCAGATTCGACTAGATGAAGATGGGGCTCGAGGACGCCACCATCATCGAAGTTGTCCAATGACGGTACAGGCTTTCTCTGAGGAAGGACAAAAAGAGGGCGTTAGCTACCGATCTATGAGTGTGGGGAGCGGGGGAAGCCCCAAACGCACCTTCACGACGTGCGTTCTGCTTCCCACCTCCGTCTCAGATGGAATTGGGGGCAGGGCGCCGTCCACCATCTTCTGGTACTCCTCAGCCCGGCGAACGTTGACGACCGACTCGGGCATCGTCGGTTGCGTTTCCCGTAGTTGCGATTCCATCTCCGGCTGGCTCTCCCACACGGCGTTTGTCATCGCGGGTCTTTGCGGCATTGGAGTTACCACGTTTGTCGTCGACGCCGACGACGCGGCTCTCGCGGCGCCGATGAGGGCCAGCTGCAGAATCTTCCCGGCGCGGCCCCGCTCGCGTGAGAACCACGCGCGGACCTTGTTCCACGACTGCTGCGCTCCGGCGTTGTTGCTCGAAGGTTCTTCGGACGAAGAAGAGCTCGACGAGTGCGGGACGGCGAATACGGCGAGCATTTTTGCGGGAAGAGGAGATGTGGAGGGTCAGGGTCAGGTAGGTGGTGGGTGGGGAGAGAGTGGGGGTGGGAAATGAGGGGGAGAGGTGGGGGAGAGCGAGTTCGAAACAAATCATCTTGGGGGCTTGATGGCGTACTATTTAACGGCTTGTCTCAGGCTTCCGGGGTAGGTCAAGGCGGCCACGCCCCTCCCTGGTTAACTTTGAGGGTTCCGCAATGTCATGGCCTGGCCCTGGATCCCCGAGCCCCGGCGCAGTTACGCTCAGATACGCTGGGGCAGCGCGGAGATATATCCACGCCTGGGCCGTGGAATCTCGAGCCGGCACCGACCATCCAGCCTCCTCGAGGCATTCCGAATCGGTGCGATCCAGCTTTTTTAGAAAAAGCGATGGCATCACTCTGGGCGGTTCCTTACGAGAGAACGTGTTCATATCGGCTTCTGGATACACGTTGCCCTGTCTGATCACACACACCACATCATGATCACTCGTTGTTGCCTTCTTCCCGATGCCTCGTTTCACTGGCGCAGGCCTCATAAAACCCCCCCTTCCCCCACAGTGGCGTCCACCTGGTTCTCACAAGGAACGCTGCTTGCAGGGAACTCACCCCAGAGCGTGTCGGCACCTCGACCAAGCTCCCTCCGTGTTATCTCTCCCTTTTGGAGAAAACTTGGGGTTCAACCTCCGATTGGTGTCTCGCAAACCGCACGGACGTACTGGGGCCCCTGCGTTTTGCACAGCAGGTCCTGGACCAGGGGCTGCGCGCTCATCGCCTACAGCACAGCCCTCTCCACCACACCTACGCCTGACCTAAGGGGATAGATAGCACTAGTGGAGGGACAGCGCAAGAAAAATCGTCCTTTTTGGGTGCACCTCTTCCAGCGAGAAAAATCTGTCTGTACACAGAATGCTGTGACGATTGAGCGGCAGCGCGTCCCTATAACCCTCAACCACCTCCCCACTCCACGTAAATGCCAAGCTGTGCTCTCGCGATCGCTGGCAGCACCTTCCTCGCGGAAGATCCCTACAGAGGGTCATAATACAGCCTCTTCCATGGCTTACACCTTTCATTACATTCCGATCCGCTCATCTTCCGTCTTTTCGATCGTCACTGCATCGGGGTGCGTGGGCATACACGCCCATATATATCGAGGAGTGTAGTCATGTTACTACTTACTACCACCGTGGTCCAACGTGTGGTCTTGTCACACGACTTTTGGGTGATCTCAATTGAATGAATGGCGTGTGTAGTGGTGAGAGCAAGCGAATGTGACAGTTCGGGGGGTTCTCTCCTTTTAGGGTTTTTGCCCCTTAGCTAACGTGATGCCGGGGAGCCTGCGTGCGTGCATGCGTGCATGCGTGCCAGTGGGCGTGCCCGATGAGGTCGGTGTTGATTATGTAATGTTGTTTGTCTGTTTTGGTGCGACGATCCCCCTTCAACTTCAACATGGTTTGTTTGCACTTGTTTGTTTTGGCAGGGGCTTCCGCTCTCTTCGAAACCTCGCGATGCGGTCGGCGGTGTCTTGTGTCTCTTCTTCTCCGAGCTCCCGATTTCCCCAAGTGATGACGAAGAATGCAGGGATTTTAGCTTGGCGATCGAGACCGCACATCAGGAGGTATGCGGAAATTATCACAAGAGAGTAACGAGAATCACTTCGAGGTGTATTCGTCACGAAGGTGATTGGACTTCTTTCTTTTCCATTTCTCCCCTAAGTACTGTAAATATACAATAACTACAATAATAAACAGCATTGATTCACTTCATTTTCACCCATTCCCGACGCTAAAATCCCAAGGAACAAAACAGGGCAACGACAAATGCGAACGAGGAAGCAAGTAAGGAAGGGGTCTAAGAGATGTAGTGATGTGCGGTCCGTGGATGGAATACGGGCGCTTTTGGAGTGCAGATCTAGGTTTGCTTTGTTACTATGTACGGTATGCAGGTGAAGGACATGAGTATGATGTGGCATGAGGCAGGAGGGTGGATATGAGACGGATGACTTTGAAGGGATGCGGAGGTCTAGGCAACAGATTGTGACAAAGCGAGAAAGAGACGGCATTGGGACCAAGGAGTCTGTGCAAAGTGACTGTATGCGCGTTGACCGAGATGGATATGTGGATGACATGAAGAAGCCGACCGCGGTGAGATGTAGTGAGATCGGGGAAGATGGCGAATGATAACTGCGCAGGTCAGCAACCTTGACAGGGGATTAAGAGATAAGGAATGACATGGAAGGAGCGTGAGCGTAAACAGAGGAACGCAGGAATGCACACGTTGTAAAGAGGACGGCAACATGCAGCGCAGGATGCAAGGCGGTAAGTCGATACAGAACAGTTGTTCCAGGTAAGATGTACAAGGGGTGCAGTGATCCAGGGGGTTGCCACATACGGATACAGCAGTTGCGGTGTGGTACAAGAGTTAATTGCGTTTTGACGGGCTGGGTGCAATGTGGGCTCAAGAGTGGAACGGGTCGGTTCAATGTGACAAAGGGGAAAAACGAGCGACAAGTGGAAAATGAATGGATAGAAATGCAGAAAGGACCGGGGCGCCCCGGAAACCAGCCGAGGAAGGAAAGAGGAAAATGAAAAGACAGGACGAGTTAGACTGGCGGACCGGTTTGGTGCGATTTGGTTCGTTCGTTCGAATCGATTTACGACGTGAACTATTTCTGGATTAGGTTTTTTGGTTTGGATTGAGATGATGCAAGAAGTCATGCACGTCACGACCAATGACGCCACAGGCGCTGCTTCCCAGTTTAGAACAGTCTTGGTTCGGTCACCCAAGAAAGGCCAACGCTCCCGACGCCCTTGATAAATACACGCGCCTCAAGTCGGCATACCTAAGTCCGCTTGTCAACAGAAGCAAAGAAAACATTATTAATGAAAAAAATCATAACTTACGGTATCCGCTACAGATGCCTTCTTCCATGATACGTGGAGAGCCCCATCCTTGCGGGAGATACGACGGAGCTCGCCAAATGACTGGTGAAACCCGAGGTTAGCAATCCATTTGTAAATTGGACATTTGTTCTTACCTCGCACCAACGTTTTACAGCAACTTCTGCATCCAGGTTGCCTTCTTCGAGTCCAGTCACGACGAGCCGCTTCTCCACTCCTGGAGTGCTCATATTGACGCTGCTCTCAACACGCCGACGGCGTGTCGTGGCACTACTCCACGACGTACGATGCAAGCTGCGACGTGAACTTGAAGGGAAGGCGGTTGCTGTAGTGGGAGATGCCGGTGGTGAATTACGTGGCCCGAGCCCGAAAGTGCTAAGAAGCCGGGTGCGAATGGACGGTAGCTCGCGCTTCGGCTTGGATGATGGACGGACGAATGTAGGAAGAATAGGCATAGAATTCGGCGTCGGGGTAGGTGAACGACGGGTTGGAAGCGATGTCGACGCAACACTCCACCGGGATGCCTCGCCTGCGGCCAACCCTGAGGGATACACCCTGAGAAGCTTATCTGTTGATGTGACAGAAGCACCAAGGTCGGGCGAAGGTGTTGCAGATACACTTCGAACAGGTGGTGTACGATCTGCAGGGGTTGGGGTAGTGGGAGATGGTGGTGGAGATGACTTCGGAGCCGAGATATATATCGCGTGCCGGACAGAAGGCGTATAAGATGAGTCTGCTGTAGAGAGCGTGGTAGAGATCGAGGGATAGCGACTTCCGCGAGAACGTAATGACGCATACGAGGCAGAAGAGGTGAGCGTGGGCTCAGAGTCCGTCTCGGGGGTGGAGCGGCAATGGTCAAGGGCGTTTGAGCGCCGATGGAGGGGTCGGAAAGAAGATCTGGGGGTAGCGGGAAAAGTGGATGACGTGGGCGATGATAGGGCGGTCTGCGGTGGGGAGGGGAACTCCTCCAAAGAGGGAGTCGGAGGTAAGGACGGCGGAGCGGGAAGTGCCTGATTGACGCGCGGGTGAGCCAAGGGCACGCTAAATCCACTGAAACAGTGCCTATACATACCTTGTTCCGGTCAGAAAGAGTGAGGGTAAGAGCAGACCGGTTAGCGGGCGCAAGACGCCACGAGTTCATCTCGCGAATGAGACCATCGAGCGCGTCTTCGAGATTCATACTACCCTGTGGTTCTGGGTGATGTGCCTGTGCGTCCTGAGGCAATGGGAGGGGAGGCGGGAGTAAAGGCGGGTCACAGGAATGAGCGGAGCACGAGTCATGATCGCTGTCGGCACCACGTTGAGGAGGGGGGGGCGGGGGCGGGGAAGTGATGAGGTCGAAATCATCAGGGAGGAGTTTCGACTCGCGAAGGGACGGAGGGTCGTCGCGCCAAAGACAGTCATCCTGAAATTCGGACAAGGCGAAAGAATACTGTTCAGCAATCCAGTCGTGAATACGCGAGTCTCGTGACGCGTCCATGAGCGGAAGCGTGGCGAAAGAAGCCATGGGGGCACAGTCGAGTGAGTCAAGGGAGCGGAAGGGTGAGAGCGAGTTTTTGAGCTCGCCGCCCAGAGGAGAGTTAGATATAACCGCAGTTCTTACATATTGCTTATTAATCAAATTTCTACACGTAAACGGTGCCCTTCTTTTGGCCAATCTCCGCTTCAGGTCTGCAACGTGGTCCATTGGCGTCTCTCGCTACCCTCGATGAATCTTAGCAGTTCAACCCAATCCCCGTGACGGGCGTCGGCCCTTAGTATGATATATGATGTTCGTCTCATTCTACTTGGCACGTATTCTTCTTCTTCCATAGCTCATAGCACACTCCTCATGAGCTCTTTACGTTCTTTACTCTCCACCATTTTCTACCCTCTAAGAAGAACGTACCTGGCCCGGATATCTGGCGCCCCAAGACACTGACCACGGGACCAGTCCCGCCACTTTTCCCCCCTCCTTGGTCTATCGGTCCCAGCCTACCAACCCTCCGATTCCTCTTTGCACACACCGCGTAGCATAACATAGCATATTGTACCCTCAGGCTCGGAAATGTCACTCCCCGCGCCCGTGGGCGACTATGTAGCCGCTTACTGGTGACGAGATCTAGATCAATATGTTTCTCTTACACCCTGCACCGCTTCCGAACCTTATCGTTTCCGCCCACTGCCACTGCTTTACTTCCACGCAAGGTGTAACAGGCCTCGACATTTTTCTCGTTTCTTTTCACTATGCAGTCCACCCTCACAGAGAGCAGGGATTTACCCTCACCCTCTTCTGCGCAACGAGCGCCGTAGTAACAATCACCTTGAAACATATCCAGACTATAACAACCAGTAAGGTTTAGCACCCCTGTACTGTGTTTGCGATTCACGCCCATATCCAGTGTTCTCCAAACCTACCTTTCTTGGCACATCCTACGTTATCGCCGCATGTGCACACCAAGTCAGCTTCTGGAAATCGCTATTCCCCCACTCTCCACCACACCCACTTCAGGGTACGCGATTTCCTCGCTTGGTATGAAGCTAACCGCTTATGAAAACTTCCTCAAAGATTACTTGCACGTTGTGCTGACCTCTACCCAGCTCTCTGCGCTTCTGCCCGCTTCGTCTTCGGAGAGCTGATATCATCTCCGCCTAAGTGCGACTGCCGGTGCGGCATACTCCGAGTTCAGTTGTCTAGCGTCTTGAGAATTTAGACCACGTTCTAGCTGACGTCACCCAATCGTTCTCTGTCGATTCCCATGCTTGTGCTATAACGAGAAGGCAGCTTTCCAACCGTCCCACCTTCCATGATGAAGCCGCGACTACAAGTACTCCCAAACATGTAGAACTCGTCCCCGATGTTCCGGTACTATTACTATACTCGCGAGCCGGTGTTTGAGCCTGGACAGGTGGACACATCTGCAATGGTACGTGACCTTACTCCAGCCACTAGCCTCGTATGCATTTATCGACTAGTGGCTCGTGTGACACGCCACGATGTGGGGTTTTCACATACCGCTGATCATGCTAGGACTTCTACAGCTCTAGGCCCGACGAGAATGCTGTGCCTTCTACCTAGATACCATGACTAGCATCGATGTTACCTCCAGAGTGCTTGTATGCAATGGTGGACACCCTGGAGAATCAGTTGCATGCGTCCCACGTGCAAGTGACAGGACTCGTGCCACGTCAAAAAATCACGGGATCCAAATGGCTTCAAGAAGAAATCAAACGGATGGACGAGGTCCCGTGGACCACCCGCTCCATAACCTTTGCCCGCAGGTGCGCCTTCGATGGATGAGTACATCGATGAGCACTGACATGCCCCCACCCCGGAGGATATCGTGAGCGCTCCGGTGCGCCAGTCCGCACGGCTTCTACCAGCCTTCTATCCCGCACGATTCCATTCTATCCCGCTCGGTTGGCGGATTCCTGTTCGTTATAGGGCATTCTCTTGCCCGTCGATTGCGGTCTCTGCATCTGCTCCCTTGCTTGCCCGCTTCGCTTCTGAGAGTCCTTTTTTTTTTTCTTTCACGTGCGTTTGATGTAAGCCTCCAGCATGTGCGGGGCCGCACTTCTCCCTCATCATCGCGATCACCGCGCCTTAACGAATCATGCTGCAGATTGCGCAGATCGTCCTGTTAGATCTTGTGTGTCGGGAATACATGGAATGTTGTCGAGAACTCCCCTTGTGCTAGGGCAGGACGCAGAGCTCTTGTATGGGTGCTTCTTCACCGAGTTTATACACGCTTCCGAGTAAGGGAGTGATAGGCTTGTACATACACTCTTACACGTATACAAGCATTTCCCAACCTGCTCGACGCCACAGCCTCGATACATGCTGGGCCATCGTAGCATGTGGCAAGATCATGGGTTGTCCATAGCGTAGCGATTCATAGCTCGTACACAACCTTGCTGATTGGTAATCCCGGATTGAAGTCCTGTAGTCTGTAGACCGTAGCTATATAACTTTGAGAAGACTCACAACACCGCGGGATTTCCCATCTACGTAGTAGAAGCCGGTCCATGGTGGGTGGCGCCGGTGTTGGTGGCTTATTATTAAGGCACCGCGCCGGGTGTTTTTGTCGTGTCTGTGCTGTCGTGATTCTGAAAGTCGTTTGTTGAGGGTCGTGCGTGGGACTGCGTGGGACTGGCTTTCGTTGATATCGCTGTCTTTAGAAGTGGGTGGTGTATTCGTATTCTCACCCCTCGTGTACAGCACCGGCCCGGGAGATGAGTTGCCCGTCCACTAGCATGTGGATTTCCCACCTACCGGTTTATGCTCGCAGCTTCCGAATATCGAATATACATACAAATGCTCACTAGTACTCGTACCACTTTCTGCTTATGGGGAAAGCACTCGTAGGGCAAGTGAAATTCTACAGTTGGAGTGTTCGAGTGATGAAATCAGGGTGGTGGCCCAGGGGTCACCGCACTCTTACTCCTTTGAAAGTTATATTATTGTTTATTACTCCCAACCAAGTTTAAAGTTATCACACTCGGAGATACGTAGGGTTCCTAGTGGAGACACCCATCACTAATATGTTTCCCTGGGATGAAAAATCCCATCAATCACCACCGTCGCACCGCGCGCGCTCGAGTTGTGAAGCCTGAGCCTGAGAGCAAACGGCTTGTTTGGCTTGTTTGGTAAGGTGGCGCACGGACCACCATCCATCACCAGTTTCCAGACTTTCCAGCCAGCAGCCCGCGCTTCGCTTCTCAGCCACAACCCAGCATTTTGCCGCCTTTGGGTGTCTTTGGGCGCAATCCAGCCCGCGCACGCCAACCAATCGTCCCATGCGAGACGTCGGACGCAGGGGCATGACGTGTATGGCATACTGTGCGCATTCGAAGCTCTCTGTCCGTGGTTCGCAGACGTTCGCATCATCTAAACATCTGGGAAGTTTCTGGAGGAGGAAGAAGCCAGAGACGTGTGCGTTGCGTGTGTGTGCGTGTGCGTGTGCGTGCGTGTGCGTGTGTCAATTTGCGGGGCTACTACAGTAATCACCATCCGTGCATGCCAGCACCACTTACCGCATACACATACACCGTATATCCCCATCGTCACAGCGCATTGGCAATGTCGTGGGGGGGGATTTATCACCATCACCGCAACCCTTGACAGCGTGGCCGAACTGTGGCTGAAAGCGTCCGAGAGATTCCGGGCGCGTTGTGTGCGAGTGGGGAAAGAAGCTCGATTCGTGACCGGCGGCGAGTGACTTTGTGACGCGAGCTTGAGCTTGAGCTTGAGCTTGAGCTTTGAGTTTGATTCATTGGGATTTATTTTTGCCATGGGAGCAGAGCAATGACCGACTTTACAAACGCAAATTCAAAAAAGTCAAGAGATTTCCGTATCGTTGGTCAGAGGCGCGATGCATTATTCGTATACTTGGGGCCCCCATCAATGAGGAGTGATACTGTAGCTAATCATGGAAGCTCTCTGAGAAGGCGATTCATCACTGGCTCCAGTAATCAGCACCCGCCCCTTCCCCAAGGAAAAACCCCTCAATTCCAACGCTCATCCACATCGGGACGCGGCGCATCAAAGAGGTCGCGCGCCCCGCTCGCAGGTTTACAGCAGCACGATAGAAATTTGTTAAAAGGAAAAGTAAATTGATTTCGCGATTTTCCAGGTCAGTTGCTCCCAGCAACCACGCGCGCCTGCGCTTTTAGGTGTGCGCATCACCATCCCACCGGCGTTCATAGTGTGATCCGTGAGTGAACAACAACAAGGGGAGATCGCATCTCGCACTGATCGCAGTCAACAACAGCACCCAGATCCTGCAGGGCCGTTTCCCTCAAAAGAAGTGCACCCCCGTCCCTTATTTTATTTGCTTTTTTTATTTGTTGACCGTGGAAGGGAGCTTACTATTCGAGGATGGCGCCGCATATTCCCGAGCGCGCTTTTGACGTCGGCTCCCATAGGGATCCGCCCATTTACGCGTCCGGGTACAGTGTAGGCACTACCACGTTCTTGTCATTCTCGAAACGAAAGGCACGAGCCCCTCCCCTTAGTCGACGTTTCTTTTATGTACTCTTTCTGTATCATACCTGCGATGTGTGCTTGTCGAGGTAAAAAGGGAGGGGTGCCTTTACCGTCAGGCACAATTCCGTGACCATATTTCTCCGCGGAATCTCAGTAAACGCGGTATTGCACAGGGTCAGCGAGGCACGTGGACGGTGACCGAGAGGGTGTGTCTATGCTCTTAACGTCAGAACGGGGAGCAAATTTGAGCGCCAAGGAAATGGACCAGGGGGAGGCGCGAGAATTATGCGAGCGGATAAGGCTAGGGAACACGGAACGCAGCGCATTTGCAAGCACAAGTACGATACGGTAACGCTACTAGCGTCATTTGCTCTTTTCGTGCGTGCGGCGCGCAAGCCATCACTTTTGATGGTCGCCAGTGACCCGCCACGTTCTCTGTTTCTCTGTGCGTACAGTTTGGTTTCGAGCGCAACGACCAAGTGGTGGCCCGACCAAGGCGGAGGTTATGCATTTTGCACTGGTTTCTGATCGCACCGATGTACGTACCCCGCGGAGGCGGTGGGTCGCTCGACGGGTCGGTCGATCACCGCTTCGGCCTTCGGCGCCTCGAACGCCCTCTTCCTTCCCCTTCGACACGGTCCCCGCTCCATAACCGCTGATATGCCCACGGGACGGATCAGCGCGGGAACATGGGATTCCCACAGTCCCGCGGAAATGCCCTGGATGTGCCCGGGGACCCTGCGAGACCCGTCGGTCCTTCACTGTGTCACTGCACAACCCGAGCGACACAGTTACGGGTGGCACAAAAGTCAGCCGGGCGGGCCAGGGCGAAGTCGAACTCTATTTGATGGGTGTGCTAAGGATTGCGTTCAAAGATGACGAGATGGGGGGACCTTCTGATAAAATCGAGGGAAAAAAATATATAGGAATGATAGAAAAACGCAAATGAGGACGTTTCAGTCAAATTTTTTTTTTGTCGCAATCGAACTTCCAAGTTGTTGAAGGCGGCAATTCGTGTCGCGCAGAAGACCCCGTTTTGTACTACTGATATGAGGCCTCGGGCGGCGCGAGCTCGCCCTCAGTTTGGACGCCACAAGCGGGATGGTAAAGTGATGGTAATTATGAATGTGGCACACTACCAAACAGAACTCTGATCGTCAGATGGGCTGGTCGTCGTCGTTGGCATCCAGGGCAGAAAAAAAAAGATTTGATTTGTAACTTCTGACGGTTGCTCTCTGCTCGACGTTCAGACAACCAGTGGCGACTCTAGTAAGCCATCGCACCCGAAAGGTCAGCCAATCGGTGCCGATGGATAAGGTAGAGGCTCATTATGGGTCGTTATCATGGATTTAGGTCGAAGGAGTGTGAACTTGCCTTTAATAAATTGCCCGTGAAGCACGAAGGCTGGGAGACACGGTCATCGTTCTCACTGGTACCTGAGATTGGTTCGCTTGGTCCACGGTACAGCCTAAATCCATTGAGATGGTTACTAGCGTTGTGTTATCATCAGCCCGCAATGACCCTAGTTTTGTACAGGTAGCTCCTCTTGAGATGAATACAGAAAATTTTGATGCCGGAGACCACGGGGTTGAAAAAACAAGAGCAGCCAACGACAAAACATTGGGGCAACTGGAGACGCCGCAGGATGCGAAATGGGTGAGTGGATTACCCTTAATTCCGGTTCTCGCGCGAACGGGACCAAGAGAAATGGGGATGGTCTTGCCGTCGCTGGGTTTCAAAACGTGGCACCTTTGGTCATTTTTGGATAGAGTACGGCGCTTTATGCTCCATTTCTCGAGCGCTACAGTACCATTTTTCCTACCCCTGGAAAACAGCCTTACTCTGCGGAAACATGAATCGTTTGCATCGCGGTGGACTAAAACAGCGTGTTAAGGTGTTAAGGCTGTTCGTCTCATCCCACGATCAGTCGCATAGGACATTCGAGCCATTCAAAGTTGCCACAAACCAACGCATGGTTAATATTGTTAACAGGGGGATTGGTAGTCGTACAGATGCATGAATGAGTGAGGGGTATCATAGTACACTTAGTTGTTTGCGGAAAGATTGTGCATATAGCTGAAAAGAAACAAAAATTATCGTCCATATCCCATATGCACAGTTTGGCGTACTCACTCCAGTTAGTCCTCATAGTTTCTGTTCAAAAGCTCGTTCAAACCCCGTACCACAACACCCGCACCCGTCTTCACCTTCTCGCGCTCTTCTTCCGCAACTCTCGGAAGGATTCGCGTCTCAAACTTGTCAGGATGCCACCGCTTTAAGTGGTCTTTGATTCGATCCTTGGGGCTCTTGTCGGCACCAGGAGCGTACTTGGACTGCACGTATGCGCTGATCGCCGAGGTCGTCAATTCCTCTGGCTCGGACGGACGCTTGAACACGGGCCACGCGAAGCTGTTCCACCCAAGGTTGTCGCTATCCTTGAGCTGTTTCCACTTGTTTTCGTGGTTCTCGTACAGTCTGATGAGCTCTTCTCGGGAGAGCACCTTCGCGCTCTTGGCCTGTCTCTCGCCCTCGATCCGCTCCTGCTCCCGCTTGAATTGCTCCTGCTGCATTCTGGCGCGCTCTTCCGCTCGTCGTGCCCACTCTGCTTCGTCCAACTTGGCCGCATAGGGTGATGTCCCTGGAGCCCCTGGTCTGGCACTCGTTGGCGATGGCCTGGGCGTAGAGGAGAGGGGTACGGACGATGATGAGAAAGAGGAGTTACTTGTATGAGAACTATTCATCGAGGATGGTCGACTTGATGACCACGTCGAGCCGGCGGAAGAACTGAAGGTGGAAGATGCGCTGTTACGATCGCCGGCGGAACCAGTCGTGGCGGCACCACTTCGGTGCGCGGTCCACGCGTCGAACGACGAACCCATGCTATTCTGACGCTCACGTTCCACCGTGCGTTGGTAGTACTGTGCCTCCCGTCGTTCGAACTCCTTTTGTTGCTCCTCTTTGGCGCGCTGTCTGGCGGTCTCGTCCTGCTGATGCTGCTGCTGATGCTGCTGCTGGTGACGGAGCTCGTCGCGCTGGCGGCCTTGCTCGACGACCTTGCGCCGTTGTTCTTCGAGTTGCCTGTACCGAGCCTCCTCGGCTGCGCGTATTTGCTCCTCCCGGATTCGGTTGGCCTCTCTTTCCTGGGCCTCCCGTTGGACTCGCTCTTGCTCGAGAACAGCTTCGCGATTAAGGCGCGCTTGTTCTTGTCGGCTTATTTCTTCGTCGAGACGGATCTGCTCTTCTCGTTCCCGCTGAAGCCTTTCTTCCTCGAGCCTGTTCTCTTGTAGGAGCCGCTGTTCCTCAAGGCGCTGCTGTTCCTGCTCTTTCTGGCGTTGCTCCTCGAGCGCCTTCTCTTTCTGCCGCTTCCCTTGAGCTTTGGATCCCTTTCGTCCCTTTGACTTGGTCTGCTTCTCTTGTTCGGGTGCAGTACTTTCGGCATCCAGGGCCTGACGAGCCGAATCCTCTGGGGTGCGATTAGAAGCGTCTGCTTTGGCGACATCTTCTGCTTCGAGGGCAACCTCTTCGGCGTCGATTGGGGAAGTCGCCTCGGATTCAAGTCGGGAGGTCTCCTCGTCGGCCGGGCGTCTCGTTTCGAGTTCCTCTTGCACCAAACGAGCTGCCTGTTCTTTACGAGAGAGCTCCGCCTCCCTTATCTTCAGCTCGGCCTCCCTTTGCTCAATCTCTCGCTTCTTCCGTTCGTAATCCTGCTCGATTCGTTTGGCCTCCTCCTTCTTTCGTCTTGCTTCGTCATCTTTCCTTCTGGCCTCCTCCTCGAAGCGACGCGCATCTTCCTCCTTCTGTCGGGCAAGCTTTTCTCGCTCCCGTGCATCCTCCTCCCTTTTTCTCGCGTCGTCCTCCCGCTTGCGTGCGTCATCCTCCTTCCGCCGGATCTCCTCCTCCCGCTTGCGTGATTCTTCTTCCTTCCGTTGTGCTTCTTCCTCCTTCCAACGCGCTTGCTCCTCTTTCCGCCGGGCTTCGTGCTCCCTATGCCGCGCCATCTCCTCCTTGCGTCGCGCTTCAGCCTCCCGCTTCTGGGCTTCGGCCTCACGTTTTTGGGCCTCAGCATCCTTGAGCTTGGCCTCGGCTTCCTTCTTCTGGGCGGCCGCCTCACGCATCTTGGCAGACGCCTCCGCCTGACGCGCTCCTGCCTCGAGGCGCTTGGCTTCCTCTAGCGACTGTCGTGCCTTCTCCTCGAGACGACGCGCCTCGTCCTCCTTCTTGTTCGCTTCCTCTTCCTTGCGTGTCGCCTCTTCCTCCTTGCGGCGCGCCTCTGCTTCCCAATACAAGGCCTTTTGCTCTAGCTCCATGCTCCGCATACTGCGCACGCTTCGCTGGCTGCGTACACTCTGCCGGTCATCGAGCTGGCCGACGACGTCATCGGATGCATCAGAGAGGTCTCCGTCGACTGGTGGCAGGCGTGGATCACCCTTGCTGTTGTGCCGCCGGTGTGCATTGAACTCGCCGTAAGAACGACGTGAGTGAAGAGAGCTCCACGAGGCTCCCCGCGGTCCTTCCTCAGGGGTCGTAGGTCCGCGTGGAATCGCGATGCCCTGCCTCGTATCCTCAGGCGAACGTTGCATACTAAAGAGGGCCCGCGAGCTGGGACTTGCAGACGTTGGAAAGCGTGCGGCGTCATCGAGTGGAGGGGGGCGAGCGCCAGGGATCGCCCGAGGCGCCACGGTCGGATAGGTTGGTGGACTGGGTCTGTCGTGTGGGCTTGCAGAGGCAGACATTTGTCGCTCGCGAGGGCCCATATTTGACGCAATGCGATCGCGAGCTTGTGTGGGAGGGCGTTCTGTGCCATTGTGGGGATTGTGGGGAGCAACGCTGCTGCTGCGAATTTGATCGGAGTTCATGGATCCCGCACGATGAAGACCCGCGCCGCTACTGTTCGAGCCCGTACTGTTGACGCTACCCCGGCGCGGAAACTGGACATGGACAGGGCTCGGGCTGTACATCTGTCCATTGGCGTGGGCAAAGGTACGGGATATACCAGAAGGCTCCGGTGGGCGGGTAGCGCGGCCCCAGACCGAGGCCTGGGAGCCGGAGCTCTGGCGGCGAGGTGGCCCACCAGGGGAATACGGCTGGCTCTCGCGTGGCCGTGGTGGGTGCGCGAGCGCGGGCGAGTCGCCTGCGTCCTCTTCGTCATGATCTTCCGCAGATCGGAAATTCGATGGCTGTCGCTGTCGTGATTGAGCATCTCTTCGAGAAACGGGAGATCTTGAGTGAAGAGGTTGGGCCAAAGGCACGTTCGGACGTGATGGCGGACGTGATAGCCGAGGTTGGACGCTCCCTTCCCCTTCCCCCTCGTCCTCCTCGTCCTCGTCCTCATCCTCCTCTTCTTCTTCTCCTTCTTCTTCTTCCCCCTCTTCACTCTCCATCGATTGGTCCGATCCGCTCCCTTCATCCTCGGGTCTGGCACTCCCGTATCCGCCCTCGGGGCTTTCATCAGAGGCTCGCTCGCTATCGCCCCGCTCTTGAGGACTGGTGAAGAACACCCCTTCGGCATTTTGGGGGGCATCGGGATTGCCTAAAGGCGGGCGATCGTCATCGGTTTTGCGAATGCTATCGAGGATCCACTGTTGCTGCCGGGCGACGTCTGGCGAGTTCGAGTCGACCACGTCAAGGGCCCATTTACGTTCTGACATCTCGATCCGCAACTCGCGATTGAACTCATCTTGGGCCAACATTCGAATGTTATCCATGCTCTCCTTGTATGCGCGTTGGGCGTGGTCACGACTGCTCTCGGAAGGCTGAGAGCTCAGGATGGTGTCGCGTACTGTCTGGGCATCTTCGACCATTTGGCGGAGGCTATGTTCGATACGTCTTCTCAGGTCAGCCTTCCATTGTTCGTCAGGCTCAACGAGACGAGAGTCCGTGCGAACTGGTGGTGGAGGTGGTGGCGGTGTTGGCGCTGATGCCGATAGCATTTAGGTTGCGCCAAATGAAGCGCCGAGGGTTATAGTGATAACAATCTAAGAAAGCTGCGCTCGTTAATGGCGACATCACATACGGTGTGTGGGATGGATAATCGACGCTCACGATTGTGCACGGAAATACGGGGCCCCAGGAGGACTGAGTGTGCCGTATGGAGGGGGTGGTGACAAGCAGAGACCACAGGGGCCTTACGGTATCTGTTTGTAGGGGGGTGATCAGCCTCATGGCTGGCCCATGCGGCGAGAAGCGAGATGGGGCCAGACCTGCAAAATGCGCGCAAGCCGTAATAGACCGGTAATGGTGTGGTGGGGATACTTTGGGGCCACGCTACGTGGGCTTGCCCGTATCGTCGTCTTGGGGGGGATGTTTGACTTTGACGACTCGGAACCAGCCAGCGACAAAGCAGATAGCGAGAGGCCGGTCGTCGTCCCTTATGGTGTCGTCCGTCGTCCGGACCTTAATCTCCATCCCCCCGGCCCGGTCTCACGGCACTCGCCATCTTATTCTTCCCACGACTCTATCAATCTCCGTTCAAACCAGATCGGGGTCTTTGCGACCTAGAACTCGGCATTTCGCCTTTGGGGTCAACTCTGTCTCTCCGTGATCTTCTCACTTTTCTTTACGTTCTACGATGCCTCGTTTACTACCTTCTGTGACCTCCTTCTCTATACCCCCACCCTCGATCTTCCCTCCCACATCCCCCACAAACTCCAAGGGACGACGACCCACATCGATCTCAATTCAACTCTTTCCACAATCTGTCTGGTCATCGAAAAGTTACACCTATTTTTGCCCAGGACTGCACGAGTATTACGCGCTGATACTGTACTAACCGCCATGATCATGGAACATTCTTCTGGGCAACCTTGTTTCCTATTATTGCTCTGCATTTGACACGTTGCATTGGGCTTTTGGTCACGATGTCCTATTTCTGCCCTAGGGGGGGACCCTTTTCACCAAATCCGAACTACACGGCGTTGCACGTCGACACCCCGAGGTACGTGTTCCTGTCGATGGAAGGGGTGTGCGCGTGGTTTGGCCAACCCGTTAAGCTCTCATTCACGCTTTCCACACGCGTCGTGTCCACGTCTGGTTGAGACGTGGGTAGGGTTATCTTGATTATCGATGGATCAAATGAGCAGTGGTTTTGTCGACCCGACGACCCCCCTCAAAGAAGTGCGTTCACTGCGATCATAGAGCGGGCTGCTACGTGTAGAAAACCCCTAACTCACAAGAGGTCATTACAGTGTGCGTCAGACGTCCATGCTGAGGGCATCTCTGGATCGTGCCCTCGCTTCCAAGACTTCCCTTCGCCATGTGTTGCGGCGAGAATCTCCAAAGTTGGTCAACAATGCCGCACTTGTCCTTATTGATCGCCGCGCGAAGTCTCCGAGTCACCCCCAAAGCCCCCGGCCATAGCGATATGACGACACCGACTGCTGGGCATGATTTCAGTTCTATTGTCTACTTCGAGGTGAGAGTCCTTCCCGTTAAGATGCACTTAATCGTAATCTCGATGATCAGACACGCGGTGGGTCGACTAATCACCCACTCTTCCAAAGGTGCGAGACCTGCCGTCCTATTTTCTAACTCTAACTCCTCGCTCCACCATCGGGCGCTCCTAAACTGGAGAAATGGCTCTTGAACCTGTCTTGTCCAAACTGTTTCTACTTATTGTATGTAATTTACTGATCTACTTGATGTTTTGGCTGTGCTGGGAGAGTCTCAGTGATCACAAGATGCTACGTTGGAGCTTGTGCATGGTAGGTTACATCTGGAGTCTGCCAATAGTAGGAATGGATCTGTGGGGAAGATCCAAGCTTTTGTCATAACAGGACTAAAGTAACCGTTGTTTCTACTGTACAATAAGGTATACAAAAGATGCCATTCAATTATGTCTTCTGCTCTATAAATACCGTGACGGCCATAACAAAAAAGAAGCTGGGGCCACTCTATAATTACCCGATGCCCCTGAAGGGAAAACAAGTCGATAAATACGTGCTATCCCTCGTTGGTGCAATTCCCCGGCTTTTTCAACCCCGCAATGTCCTTGGAAGAAAGGCTCATGTCGTGTCACGCTTGGAAGTATTTCTGGTTGTCGAGGTGGCGAAACTAAGTCATCCCCCTGCTCAGCATCGTTGCCTTGTCTCTCGATGGCCGTCTCAGACTGCTGCGTCAGTCTCAGCTCTGTTAGACATGCATTCTCCGTCCATTCCCCTAAAGCGGCCAGATTTTGTTGGAGGCTATCGTCTTGGAGATTCATAGTCTCTCTTATTTCGTGCACTGCACGGAGCAACTTCTGGATCTATGCTTCGATAATATGAAGGTATCTCTCCTTCCCACGTAGCTCTGCCTCGACGTTTGGCCTCAGCTTCCCTCTTCTGCACGGCAGCCTCGCGCATCTTCGCCGAAGCTTCCGCTTCGCGCACCCCGACTTAAAGCGCCGACCTGCCTCCTCTTCCTTGCGCGGCGCCTCTTCCCCTTGCGCGGCGCCTCTTCCCCTTGCACGGCGCCTCTTCCCCCTTGCGCGACGCCTCTGCTCCCCAATGCATGGCCATTTGTTCCAGCTCCATGCTCCGCGTATTGTGCTTCGTGCTGTGTACACTCTACCGGCCATGGAACAGGCCGACAACGTTATCCGATACGTCAGAGAGGTCTCCATCGACAGTTATCAATCGTAGATCACCCTTACTGTCGTACCGCTGGTGTACATGTAAGTCACCGAAAGAACGATGTGAGTGGTGTGGGCTCCAAGATGACCCCCGCGAGCCCTCGTCAGGAGTCGTACGCCTGCGTGGGATCGCGATGTCCTGCCTCGTCGTCAGGCGAACGTTGCATACCAGAGTTGGCCAGCGAGCCAGGACTGTAGGGTGCTGGGGAGCGTGCGGCCTCGTCGAACGGAGGGGTGCTTGCGCCAGGGATCGATGACTCGCCAGACTGGGCTTCAAGTTGTCACTTGCATGTGGCGGATACGGAAGTGCAAGGCTAGAGGATGAAGAGGGCGAGTTGGACCAATCGGGGGAGTGTGAGGAGGGCGGCGGGGATGAAGGAGAAGAGGGAAACGGGGGGATCAAACCCCGACAATCACCCCCAGACGTTTCTTTGACCAAACCCTTTCATCCCTTGTCCCCCCGTAGAAACGCCCCGTTGCTCAGCAACAGCCATCGAATTTCCAACCTTGTGATGACGGGGACGCGCGCGACTCGCCCATGCATGCGTACCTCACACGGCGACGCGAGAGCCAGTCATACTACCATGGTGGGCCACCTCGCCGCCAGAGTTACAGCTCCCCCGGTCTGGCTCCCCGTTCCCCGTTCCCCAGAACCATCTGGAATATCAGGCCATGTCGATGGACAGATGTACAGAACGAGCCTGGTTCAGGTTGTCTGATACTCCCACTAGACCGATCCTTAACATGTGGCGGAGGCTATGTTCGATACGTTTTCTCAGGCCGGCCTTCTATTGTTCATCAGGCTCAACGGGATGAGCGTCCGTGCGAACAGGTAGTGGCTCGGCGCTGATGCTGATCACATCTGGGTTGCGTCAACGCTGAGGGTGATGTCGATAACAATTCTAGTGAAGCCGGTTGCTCGTCGTATCGTGATTAGAGACTTACGGCCATCCCGGGCATGGCCGGAATCTTTTTCTTTTTCTTTCTCACGGCCCTGTGATCCGAGTCGACCTAATGCTCGATATCTACTAGGTCGGATTTCGCCTTCAGTCCGAGCGTTCAAGAATCTCTCTCCTTGATCCCCTGAATTTCACGTGCTACGCCACGACCATCTCATTTGTTTGTCGAGAAGGACACCTCCGGCCTCGTTCAGTGGGTTCTCCGACTTCTCTTCATATCCCAAACTCGATCCGAGTCCTCCTACCCATATCTTTTGCATGCTTCGGAGTCAAGGGACGACGACTACATTAATCTCAATTTAGACGTTTTCTACGATATCTCCGACCGTGGCCAGTAAAAATCGCGATCCGCTGTGTTCCTTGTTCCTCTGCACTTTGACACGTTGCATTGTATCTTGGTCACGATATTCGTACTTTAGGGAGGTACCCTTGTCGCCAAATCCGAACCACACGGCGTTACACGTCGACGCCCCGAGGCACGTGTAACTGTCGATGGAAGGGTTGCACACATGTTTTTAGCCAACTTGTTAACCTCTCATTCAACACTTCTTACACGCATCATGTCCATGTTGGGTCAAGAAGTATGTGCGTAGGATTATCTTGATTATCGATAGATCAAATGAGCAATGGTTTTGTTGGTCCGACGATGCACCCCAAAGAAGCACACTCACACTCACTGCCATCGCAGAGTGGAGCTGCTACGTGTAGCAAACCCTAACTCACAAGAAGATATCACAGTGTGCGTCATTTATTACGGTGTGCGTCAGAGGCCCATGCTGCAAGCATCGCTGGTTCGTGCCCCGCCTCCGAAGCTTCCTTTCGCCATGTGTTGCAGCGAGAATTTCCAAAGTTGGTCAACGATGCCGCACTGGTTCTTGATAGATCGCCGTGTGAAGCCTCCGAGTCACCCTGCAAGCCCCAGACAAAGCGAAGGACGACACCGACTGCAGAGCATACTTTCTATTTCATTGTCTATTTCCTAGGTCGAGATCAGTCTTATCCTATAAAGATGCGCTTGGTCGTATTCTGAATAGATCTGAATGATCGAACACGCTGTAAGTTGGCTTGTCCCTACCCTCCCTCGCGTAGTTCTATCGTCCAAACGTACCAGCCCTTTCTGAGGAACAAGACCTATCTTGCTCTTTCCTACATCGACCTGCGCTACCATCGGCTACTCCTTCACGGAAACTCGTGAAAATTGGGCCCGATACTGTGTTCTCACCGGTTTAACTGTATTGTATGTAATTCACCAACATGGATGGGTTTTTGATCGTGCTGGGAGGATCTCAATGATCGCAATGTGTGACATTGAGGCCTGGTGGATTGCGTCTGCCAATAGAAAGATGGTACCATTGCCAGTCCGGCTGATCATGCCCGAATTGATCCGCGAGGAAGACCAAAGCATTGCTGTCATAACAGGACAATGGTTCAGTGTTCCTACTGTGAATGAGGTACGGTAAGGACAGCACGCGCTGTATGCTCGGAAACAAGCACCGCAAGCCCCAACTTCCAACTTAGATCTCGGAGCCCGAATCAGCTCACAACCAAGTCCCTCTTGTTGTGCCCCAATCCCTACGGCCGAAGACACACGGATCGCCCAAGCCCTGTTGGCCAATGCCACAAGTGCAGTGCACGCCGCCTCAAGAAGCCCATCGTTCCATGTCGCACGCATTGCACACAGTACTGGGTCTCAGTCCAGACTATGTCTCTGTGGGAATAAACTCTCACTGTATACAGGCTCGATCAGCCCTCCTTTCGTGCGCTCCTTTGTTTTTCTCTTGTCTTAGACCTCCTGCTCTCCATTCCAGTATTTCCCCTTTTATTCCAGCCTTTTACCATCGAATGTCACTGCACCCCCTTCACCCTAGTCGACAATGCGTCCGCTGTCGCACACTTAGAAATGATTCAGTAGAATTTCCACCACTCTGAACACCGTTTCTTTGTCATCGTCGCCGTGCGGGTCTGCCGGCAGGACCGCATCTGCATTCTTTTTCCTCCCCCCCTCTACTCGTCATACTTGTAGAATATCCGTCTATACTGCCATGTATTCGTATATATAGACACCCTTGCCTGACCTCGCCGAAAAAGGGCAATAGTGGGAATCGTAGCCCATTTCTTTCTCCCACCTTTCCTTCGCGCGTTCTCCGTCTCTCAGGACAGCAGCCTTGCTTGTCATTCTCTCTCTTTCCGAACTCATCTCCCCAGCTTAGCACCTTACGGTACACAAGACGTGAGTGAGATATAGTAGCGTAGGTGGCTACTCCACGCTTGTGAGTTCGGAGGAAGGAAAAAGAAAGAGACAGAGGCCACAATTCCCAAGATGGAGGACGCACGAAGGAATGAGAGGGGGGAAATGAACCGCAGATGCATGCACCAGTTCCCTCTATTATTCCCTTCCTTGGCGAGGCCAGGTGAGAGGGTTTACATACGTGAATGCAAGGCAATAGAGCCCAGTGTTCTACGTGTAAGACCAGTAAAGGGGAAAGGAGTGAGAACGAAAGGTGGTGGCGATGAAAAGAGCGGTGTCCAAAAAGCAGGAAAGTTTTCTGAATAGTATCCACGTGTGCGACAGCGAGCGCGTAGACAACGGGGGTGAGGAAGGTGTGTTTGATGGAAAACGCCCAAGATAAAATGGGGAAATGCTGGAATGGAGAGCGGGAGGTCTAAGACGAAAGGAAAACAAGGGAACGTACGAAAAAAGTGCTGATTGAACCTATATACAGTAAAATCCTTTCGTAACAGAGATGTTGTCCAGAGCGACGCCCGAGTTGCAAGGGGCTATGTACGACATGCGCTATCACGACGGGCAGGAATGGACAAGTCATGTCTGCTTATGGTCCAATTAATGTCTAATATGCCGACCTCTCCTTATAAGTCACCTTATTTTAAATCAGAATACTTGAATAATTAAAAATTAGAGGGAGATCGGAAAAACCCATTAGGCTCAATGGTTTTTCCCCGGCTAAATGGTTTTTCCAAGCCCGTGACCTGCAGTTTATTTTAAATATTTTATGATATAACCAGTGTTCCTCTCAGTGGCCATTTAATTTCTAATTGTTT
>Ga0307510_10002108_pt1 | contig 22480 bp, 16 predicted proteins | sample 12_EM_MG_FD_207224 | JGI IMG/M metagenome (GOLD analysis project Ga0307510, IMG submission 207224) | Populus trichocarpa ectomycorrhiza microbial communities from riparian zone in the Pacific Northwest, United States - 12_EM | ecosystem: Host-associated > Plants > Roots > Unclassified | place...
TGAAGTCGATGTTGCGCAACGAGCAAGGCTCGACCGTGTTCAAGGACACGCGCGAACTCGCCAAGGTCACGGTCAACATGATCGACGAGATGCTCAGCGGCAAGAAGGTCGAGATCAACGACACCAAGACCTACAACAACGGGGTCAAGGTGGTGCCGTCGTATCTGCTCAAGCCGGTGAGCGTGGATCTGTCGAACTGGAAGCCGATCCTGATCGACAGTGGGTACTACAAGGAATCGCAGATCAAGTGATGTGGAGTGAGGTCGTCGGCTTCGGGCTTGCAACTGCTGCGCGAGCTCGGGTCGGCGGCGCACTCTGCTCCGCTCGTGTCCCCCGGCCTGCGGCCTCCTCCTTTACCTCGCCGAGAAAAGTGCACCGCCGACCCGATCTGCTACGGTTGCAGTGATTTGCGTGGTATCCGATCCACTTTTGCAAGCCAAGGGCATTGGGTGCCTGACGGAGCGAAGTAAAGGGGGAGGCCGAAGGCCGGAGGAGTGAGCCCGGACACAAACAGTCCTGAGGACTGTTTGTGCCTGGCGAACGCCCGGGGCTCCGTCCCCGGGCATGAGCGCAGTCGGGCACACGATGGCCTTGGCCCGCTACAACCTGGAGCAGCTTTCCCCATGACCCTGCTAGAAATGCGCAGCATCACCAAACGCTTCCACGGCGTGACGGCGCTGAGTGACGTGAACCTCGCGGTACAGGCCGGCGAGATTCATGCGGTCGTCGGCGAGAACGGCGCGGGCAAGTCGACGCTGATGAAGGTGTTGAGCGGCGTGTACCCGCATGGCGAGTTCGAAGGGGCGATCCACTTCGAGGGCAGCGAGCGGCAGTTCCGCGGCATCACCGACAGCGAGCACGCCGGCATCATCATCATTCACCAGGAGCTCGCGCTCGTGCCGCTGCTGTCGATCGCCGAGAACATCTTTCTCGGCAACGAGCCGTCGCGCCATGGTGTGATCGACTGGTTCGCGGCGTATGCCAAGACCAAGGAGTTGCTGCGCAAGGTGGGGCTCAACGAGCGGCCGAGCACGCTGATCACCGACATCGGCGTGGGCAAGCAGCAGCTGGTCGAGATCGCGAAGGCGCTGTCGAAGGAGGTCAAGCTCCTGATCCTCGACGAGCCCACCGCGAGCTTGAACGAGACCGACAGCGACGCGCTGCTCGCGCTGCTGCTCGACCTCAAGGCGCAGGGCATCTCCTGCATCCTGATCTCGCACAAGCTCAACGAGATATCGAAAGTGGCCGACACCATCACCGTGATTCGCGACGGCAGCACGGTGCGCAGTTTCGACTGCCGTACCGACACCGTGAGCGAGGACCAGGTGATCCAGGCGATGGTGGGCCGCCAGCTCGCCGACCGCTACCCGAAGCGCACGCCGCAGATCGGCGAGACCGTGTTCGAGATCGCCGACTGGCGCGTGCATCATCCCGAGCATGCCGACCGGCTCGTGATCAAGGGCGTGAACCTGCATGCGCGGCGCGGCGAGATCGTCGGCATCGCCGGGCTGATGGGCGCGGGGCGCACCGAGCTCGCGATGAGCGTGTTCGGAAAATCGTACGGGCGCAAGATCAGCGGGCAGGTCAAGCTCAACGGGCGCGAGGTCGATGTGAGCACGATCCAGAAGGCGATCGCCGCGGGCCTGGCCTATGTCACCGAGGATCGCAAGGGCTACGGGCTGGTGCTGGACAACGACATCCAGCGCAACATCACGCTGGCCAACCTCGGCGGCGTGTCCAGCGGCTCGGTGATCGACGATGGTCGCGAATACAAGGTCGCGAACGACTATCGCCACAAGCTGCGCATCCGCTGCGCCAGCGTGTTCCAGCAGGTCGTGAACCTGTCGGGCGGCAACCAGCAGAAGGTGGTGCTCGCGAAGTGGCTGTTCGCGAATCCCGAGGTGCTGATCCTGGACGAGCCGACGCGCGGCATCGATGTCGGCGCCAAGTTCGAGATCTACACGCTGATGGCCGAGCTTGCGGCCGCCGGCAAGTGTGTCGTGATGATTTCGTCGGAGATGCCCGAGCTGCTCGGCATGTGCGACCGAATCTATGTGATGAATGAAGGACGCTTCGTCGGCGAGTTCGATCGAGAAGAAGCGTCGCAGGAGAAGATCATGCGTTCTATCGTGACCGCGGGAGCCGCGTGATGGCCGACCCCACCATTCCCGCCCCCGTGCCCGGCGCCGCTGCCGCGCCCGGCCCGTCCGCCGCACCGGCGCTGCCGACGGCCGCCGAGGCGGCGCATCCGTATGCCGGCTTCCTGAAGAACAACCTGCGCGAGTACGGCATGCTGATGTCGCTCGTCGTCATCATGGGCTTGTTCCAGTACCTCACCGGCGGCACGCTGCTGGAGCCGCTGAACCTGACCAACCTGGTGCTGCAGAACAGCTACATCGTCATCATGGCGCTGGGCATGCTGCTGGTGATCGTGGCCGGCCACATCGACCTTTCCGTGGGCTCGGTGGTCGGCTTCATCGGTGCGCTCGCGGCGGTGCTGATGGTGCAGTACGACTGGCACTTCGTGCCCGCGACCATCGTCTGCCTGCTCGGCGGCGCGCTCATCGGCGCGGCGCAGGGCTGGTTCGTCGCGTTCTTCCGCATCCCGTCGTTCATCGTCACGCTCGCCGGCATGCTGGTGTTCAAGGGCTTGAGCCTCGCGCTGCTGCAGGGCCAGTCGGTCGGGCCGTTCCCGCCGACCTTCCAGCTGCTCAGCTCGGGCTTCATTCCCGACTGGCTCAACGGCGAGACGCTGCGCACCACCTCGCTGCTCGCTGGCATTCTTGTGGCGTTCGTGCTGATCGTCGCGAAGCTGCGCGAGCGCGCCAACCAGTCGCGCCACGGCATGGAGTCGGAGCCGTACCCGTTCTTCATCGGCAAGAACCTCGTGTTCGTCGCGATCATCGTCGCGTTCAGCTGGAAGCTCGCGTCGTACAAGGGCCTGCCCAACGTGCTGATCATCATGACGCTGCTGATGCTGTTCTACGACTTCGTCACCACCCGCACGACCGTGGGCCGGCGCATCTACGCGATGGGCGGCAACGAGAAGGCGGCGCGGCTGTCGGGCGTGAAGACGCAGTGGCTGTCGTTCTACACCTTCGTCAACATGGGCGTGCTCGCGGCGGTGGCCGGTCTCGTGTTCGCGGCGCGGCTCAACACCGCGACGCCCAAGGCCGGCACCGGCTTCGAGCTCGACGTGATCGCCGCCTGCTTCATCGGCGGCGCGTCTGCCTCGGGCGGCGTCGGCAAGGTGCTGGGCGCGGTGATCGGCGCGTTCGTGATGGGCGTGATGAACAACGGCATGTCCATCCTCGGCATCGGCATCGACTACCAGCAGGTCATCAAGGGCCTCGTCTTGTTGGCCGCCGTCTTCGTCGACGTCTACAACAAGAGCAAGTCTTGAATGCGGCCCACGGCCACCGCGACTACCGGCACCCGCCGGAACGCAAGAGCATGCATGCGCGCATCGTGCGCGACCTCGGCATGCGCATCGTGGCCGGCGAGTTCAAGCCGGGCGATCGGCTGCCGTCGGAAGCCGCGCTGCTGGCCGACTACGAGGTCAGCCGCCCGGTGCTGCGCGAGGCCACGCGCGTGCTCGTCGCGAAAGGGCTGGTGCTGTCGCGCCAGCGCGCCGGCGCCACGGTGCGGCCGCGCAGCGAGTGGCACTTGCTCGATCCCGATGTGCTGTTCTGGCTGATCCAGACCCAGCCGCCGCCGGACTTCGTCGAGACCTTGCTGACGGTGCGCCGCGTGTTCGAGCCCGCGGCCGCCGCGCTCGCGGCCAAGGTCGCGAGCGATGCCGAACTGCACGGCATCGCCGCGGCCTACGCCGGCATGGAAGCCGCGCGCACCGCCGACGAGATCCTCGAGCCCGACCTGGCCTTCCACCGCCGCATCGCCGAGGCCACGCACAACGACCTGCTCGCCTACATCGGCAACATGCTGTCGCTGGCGCTGCGCGAATCGATCAAGCTCAGCAGCCAGCACCCGAACACCCACGCGCTCTCGCTGCCGCGCCACAAGGCCATCCTCACCGCGCTGCTCAACCGCGACCCCCTCGCCGCGCAGCAGGCCACGCTGGTGCAGCTGAAGGAAACGCGCGAGGACCTGAGCGAGGTGCTGGAGACGGGGAACGGGTTGATCTAGATGCGCTTCGGGCGGCTCAGCCGCCGAAGGTCGACGCCGCCACGCCCGGCTCGCTCAACGCCACCGCGAACAGCCCGCCCGCCTGCGGCTGCGCGGCGAGTTGCTCCGGCGTCAGATCGAAGCGCGCGCTCGTGATGAACAGCGTGCGCAGATCGGGGCCGCCGAACGCGCAGTTGGTGATGTGGCTGGTGGGCAGCGCGATGCGACCGAGCTCGGCGCCGCTGACCGGGTCGTGACAGCTCACGCAGGCGCCGCCCCAGTGCGCGAGCCACAGGCGGCCGGCGGCGTCGGTCGTCATGCCGTCGGGGTAGCCGTCGCCGGGCGCGAAGCGCAGCCATTCGCGCTGGTTCGACAAGGCGCCGCTGGCGGGATCGACATCGAACGCATGGATGCGCGCGTTGACGGTGTCGTTGAAGTACATCGTGCGGCCATCGCGCGACCAGGTCGGGCCGTTGGTCACCGCGAAGCCCATCTCGTGGCGCGTGCAGCTGCCGTTGGCCTCGAAGCAGTACAGCGCGCCGGTGGGCGCCTTGCAGGCGAAGTCCATCGTGCCGCCCCAGAAGCGGCCCTCACGGTCGCACTTGCCGTCGTTGAAGCGGTTGCCGGCGGGTTCGGCTTCGGGGCGATGCAGATACTGCGGTTGCGCGCCCGGTGTGTCCGGATCGAACGAAGCGAAGCCGCGGCGCAGCGTGACGATCAGGCCATCGCCATCGGTGCGTTCGGCCACCGCCGAGATCTCTTCGTCGAACTGCCACTCGCTGCGCGCGCCGTCTGCGGCGCGCCAGCGGTACAGGCGCTTCTCGAGGATGTCGACCCACCACAGCGACTGCGTGCGCGGCGACCAGCAGGTGCCTTCGCCGAGCGTGGCGCCGGCCTCCCAGATGCAGCGCACGGCGCTGCGCGTGGTGGGCATGGCGAGGGCGGGCGTGGCGTCGTTCAAGGTGTTCCTTTCGGGTGGCGCGAATCGGGGGCTGCCGATTCTGGCCCAAACTTTTCAAGACATTTGTCATGGTTTGCAGCGCTTCGCTGCACGCCAAGGTGGAGCGGCCCGCGATGGGCTTGCGACACTCGCCGAGTGTCCGACCGCAGGAGACGTCTTCCGTGCAAGCGAACCCCACCGCGTCACCGAGCCCGCTGATCGCCAAGCTGGCCAAGCCCACCAACGCCTACAAGCTGCGCGCCTGGCTCGCGGTCGGCGGGCTGGCCTTGTTCATGGCGCTGTATTTCGCGCTCGCGGGCTGGTTCGGGCTGACGGCCTACCGGCTCACCTTGGGCGCCGGCTCGGGCACCAAGGACGCGTTCTGGGGCTGGATCATCGGCGCCTGCGCGGCCTTCCTTGCGGTGTTCATGCTGAAGGCGGTGCTGTTCGTCAAGCATGGCGGGGCCGACGGCAGCATCGAGATCACGCCCGCACAGCAGCCCGAGCTGTTCCGCTTCCTGCATCGCCTGGCCGACAAGGCTGGTGCGCCGCGGCCGCACAAGGTGTTCGTGTCGCCGCGCGTGAATGCGGCGGTGTTCTACGACCTGTCCATCCTGAACCTGTTCCTGCCGTCGAAGAAGAACCTCGAAATCGGCCTGGGGCTGGTCAACTCGCTGACGTTGGGCGAGTTCCGCGCGGTGCTGGCGCACGAGTTCGGCCACTTCGCGCAGCGCGCGATGGCGGTCGGCCGCTGGGTCTACGTGGCGCAGCAGATCGCGGCCCACCTGATCGCGCGGCGCGACAAGCTCGACGACTTCCTCAACGGCCTGTCGCGCTTCGACCTGCGCATCGCCTGGGTCGGCTGGGTGCTGCGGCTCGTCGTGTGGTCGATCCGCTCGCTCGTCGACTCTGTGTTCCGGCTCGTGCTGCTGATGCAGCGTGCGTTGTCGCGCGAGATGGAGCTCAACGCCGATCTGGTCGCGGTGTCGCTGACCGGCAGCGACGCGCTGATCCACGCGCTCTACAAGCTCGACGCCGCCGACGACGCCTGGGGCCGCGCGGTCGGCTTCGTGATGAACGAAAAGGCCAAGGGCCGGCTGGTGCGCGACATGTTCGAGATCCAGACCCGCGTCGTCTCGCACATGGGCCAGTTGCTCGGCGACCCGGTCTATGGCCGCGTGCCGCAGCGCGTCGCGCCCGAGCCGGCGGAGCACCGCGTCTTCAAGGCCGAGCTAGCGCAGCCGCCGCAGATGTGGCTGAGCCACCCGCTCAACCACGAGCGCGAGGCGAACGCGAAGCGCCACTACATCGCCGCGACCATCGACGAGCGCTCGGCCTGGGCCTTGTTCGAGCAGCCCGACGGGTTGCGCGAGGCCGTCACCGCGAAGCTGCTCGGCGAGGCGCCGGCCGAGGCCAAGCCGCACGACGATGCGCTCGGCACGCTCGGCCAGCAGTTCGACCGCGAGTTCTTCAAGAGCCGCTACCGCGGTATCTACTTCGGCCGCTCCGTCGTGCGCAGCGCGACCGACGTCGCCGCGCTGTACCCCGACGCGGCGCCCGCGAGCGCGGCGCGCCTGGCGCTGCTGTACCCCGAGTCGCTCGCGGCCGACATGGAGCAGCTGCGCACGCTGGAGAAGGAGAAGGCGCAGCTGGACGGCCTGCAGCGCGGCACGGTGCAGGCGCCGGGCGGCGTGATCCGGCACCGCGGCAAGACGCTCAAGCGCAGCGGCCTGACGCTGGCGATCCTGCAGGTCGAACGCGACCTCGGCAAGCTGAAGGAGCGGCTGCAGGCACACGACCGCGAATGCCGCGGCGTGCATCGCGCGGCAGCGGCCCACGTTGGCGAGGGCTGGTCCGCTTATCTGCAAGGCCTGCTCGCCGCGCTGCATTTCGCCGACCACACCGAAGACGACCTGCGCGATCTGCAGGGCTTGTTGTCGAACACCGTGAACATCGTGACTGCCACGCGCAAGGTCAACAGGCAGGGCATCGCCCGCATCGTGCGCGACGGCAACGCGCTGCGCGAGGCGATGGCCAAGGTCTACGACGACGCGCGCGGCGTGCAGCTCGACGAGACGCTGCTGAAGCGGCTGAACACGACCAGCTGGGCCGCGATGCTGGGCGAGTTCAAGCTGCCCGGCGTGGCGGCGGAGAACGTCGGCGACTGGCTGGGCGCGGTCGACAGCTGGGTCGACCACACGGCAGGTTGCTGCGGCGCGCTGCGTACCAACGCGTTGGAGCAGCTGCTGATCGCCGAAGCGACCGTGGCGGAACACCTGCGTGCCGGCACGATGGCCGAAGCGGCGCCCGCGCCTTCGGTCATGCCGACGGGCTACGCAACGCTGCGGCTGGGCGCCGAACGCAAGCGTCAGACGCAGCTCGATTGGTGGGGCCGCTTCCAGACCGCCGACGGCATCCTGCCCGCGAGTGCGCGCATCGTCGTCGCAGGCGGCATCGTCGCCGCGGTGCTCGGCCTGGGCGGCACGGTGGGCCATGCGAGCGTGACGATCTACAACGGTCTGGCGCGCGCAGTCGTCGTGCAGGTCGGCCGGGGTGCCAAGGTCACGGTGCCGCCACTGAGTACGCGCACCGAGCCGATAGCCGCCGACCAGCATGTGCGCGTCGAAGCGCGCAGCGCTGAAGGGCGTTTGATCGAAAGTTTCGACGCCGATGCGCACGGCAGCTTCGGGCAGTTCGTCTACAACGTTGCCGGCGCCGCACCGCTGGTCGAGTGGACGGCCGTGTACGGCAACGCCAGCGCGCCGCCAGAGCGCGTGCTGGGCGCGCCGCGCTGGAGCAGTACCTCGGTCGGCATCTTGTTCGCCGATGCACCCAAGAGCATCAGCACCAAGGGTGGTGGTGGCACGCGCGAGGTGCTCACGGGCCTTGGCGATGCGCCGCCCGGCCAGCAGATCGGCATGCTGAACGACGCCGCGGAGGGTGTGCGCATCGCCACCGCGCACGCGCGCTGGGATGCGCTCACGTCGCCGTATCTTGCGCAGTGGCTGTGGGTCGCGCGGACCGGCCCGGCCTTCAAGACCTTGCTGAAGGACCGGCTCGCCGAGTCGCCCGACGACGTGCTGTTGCTGCGCATGGAGCAGGACAGCGCCGACGACGCCACGCGCGCCGCCGTCTGCGAGCGCGACCGCGAACGTGCCGCCGCGGCGCCGCAGAACGCGAACCTGCAGTACGTGCTGGTGCGCTGCCTGCCCGACGGCGACGCGAAGGACCAGGCCTTCGTCGCCGGCCATGCGCAGTACCCGGATCACGGCTGGTACGCGTATGCGGCGGGTTACGTCGCGGCATCGCACGCGCAGTGGTCGCAGGCGATCGCCGCCGGCGAACTGGCGCGCCGCAAGCTGCCGGCACTGCGCGACGAGCTGGGTGTCGAGATCGCGCGGATGCGCCGGCTCGTCGGCCAGGACAGCGCGAGCGCGCTGGCCGATCTGGGCCATGGCTCGGCGAACCTTCAGCGCCTGCTCGCGCTGGAGACGGGGCAGGGCGCGGACACGCCGGCGTTCAAGGCCTATGCCGAGCTGGCGCACGGCCGCGTCGAGAGCGCGGTGGCGCTCGCGCACGCCAAGCCGCAGAGCGAGGCGCGGCTGCTGCGCCTGGCCGCGGCCTCCGACCACGCGAGCCCGGCGCTGGTCTCGCGGGCACTGGCGCTGCCGCTCGACAGCGGCCTGGACGAGAGCACGGTGTGGGCCGGCATCGGCCTGGCGCTGCGCGCGGGCCGCGACACCGCGGCGTTCGAGCCAGCACTGCGGCGCGCGGCGCCGCAGCAGACGGACGCGATGCTGCGCTTCATCGACGCCCTCAAGCGCGGCATGCCACCGGAACAGGCCGAGCGGCTGCTCGACGGCGTCACGCCCGAACTGCGCGGCCAGGGCTACAGCGTCGGCACGATCGTGCTCGGCACGCGCGCACCGGCGGCGTGGCGCGAGGGCGCGCGGCGTTTGCTGTTCGCCGCCGAGCGGCCGTATTTCGGTTGAGCGTGCCGGGGCGCGCTGCGGGACGGCGATCAGTCGCGGATTTCCAATGCGCGATTGACGCTCAGCGCGGCCAGCGTGCAGACCGCGCCCGACAGCAGGTAGACGCTCACGTAGGCCAGCCCGAAATGCGCCGACAGCCCGAGTGCCACCAGCGGCGCGAACGCGGCGCCGATGAGCCAGGCCAGGTCCGACGTGAGCGCGGCGCCGGTGTAGCGGAAGCGTGCCTCGAAGTTCGACGTGACCGCGCCGGACGCCTGGCCGTACGACAAGCCGAGCAGCGCGAAGCCGACCAGGATGAACACGTCCTGCCCGAGCGTGCCGCCGCCGAGCAGCGTCGGCGCGAAGCCGCTGAACACCGCGATCAGCGTGGCCACGGTGCCCAGCGTGCGGCGCCGGCCGACGCGGTCGGCGATCACGCCGGAGACGACGATGCCGATCGCCGCGATCACCGCGCCGATGATCTGCACGACCAGGAACTCGCTGATCGATTGGGTCGAGTACAGCTTGATCCACGACAGCGGGAACACCGTGACGAGGTGGAAGAGCGCGTAGCTCGCGAGCGCGGCGAACGCGCCGATCACCAGCGTGAAGCCCTGCGAGCGCGCGACCTCGACGACGCGCGTGGGCTCCAGCTCGCGTTCGTCGAGCAGGCGCGCGTATTCGCGCGTGGCGACCAGCCGCAGACGTGCGAACAGCGCGACCACATTGATCGCGAACGCCACGTAGAACGCATAGCGCCAGCCCCAGTCGAGGAAGTCGTCGGTCGACAGGCTCGAGTACAGGAAGGCGAACAGGCCGCTGGCGATGATGAAGCCGATCGGCGCGCCGAGCTGGCCCAGCATCGCGTACCAGCCGCGGCGGTTGGCCGGCGCGTTCAGCGCCAGCAGCGAGGGCAGGCCGTCCCATGAGCCGCCAAGCGCGATGCCCTGCGCGACGCGGAAGATCGACAGCAGCACGACCGACGTGATCCCCAGGCTCGCATAGCCCGGCAGGAAGGCGATGCCCGCGGTCGACACGCCGAGCAGGAACAGCGCGATCGTCAGCTTGGCCTCGCGCCCGAAGCGGCGCTGGATCGCCATGAAGGCGATCGAGCCGATCGGCCGCGCGATGAACGCGAACGAGAACACGGTGAAGGCATACAGCGTGCCTTCGAGGCCCTGCTCGAACGGGAAGAACACCGCGGGGAAGACCAGCACCGAGGCGATGCCGTAGACGAAGAAGTCGAAATACTCCGAGGCGCGCCCGATCACGACGCCGATCGCGATCTCGCCCGGCGCGATCTTGTCGTGGTCGTCGGTGCCCAGGCCGGCGTCGTGCGCGAGCCCGTGCTGCGAGGGCACGCCGGGGTCGGGGGCAGTGGTGGACGAGGTCATGGCGGCAGGGGGCTGTCGGAGAGTGACCGCAAGGTTCGCACTTTTGGCGCTTTGCCGCCATAGGACAAAACGTCCAATGGCCGGCGCGGCCCAAACGGCCTAGATTCCAGCCTATCGCATCGTGCGTCCACCGTCTTCCGGCATGCCACCCCTCAAACACCTCCGCGGATTGCTCCTGCTCCCGGCCACGCTGCTGGCGGGCTGCGGCACGGTTCTGCTGAACGCGCCGGGCGACATCGCGGCGCAGCAGGGCCGGCTGATCGTCGTCTCCACCGTGCTGATGCTGCTGATCATCGTGCCGGTGATCGCGCTGACCATCTTCTTCGCGTGGCGCTATCGCCAGTCCAACACGCAGGCCACCTACACGCCCGAGTGGAACCACTCGACCCAGCTCGAGCTGCTGATCTGGGCCGCGCCGCTGTTGATCATCATCGCGCTCGGCGCGGTCACCTGGATCAGCACGCACACGCTCGATCCGTACCGCCCGCTGCGCCGGCTCGATGCCGCGCGGCCCGTGATGCCGGGCACCAAGCCGCTCGTCGTCGAGGTGATCGCGCTCGACTGGAAGTGGCTCTTCATCTATCCCGAGCAGGGCATCGCGACAGTCAACGAACTCGTCGCGCCGGTCGATGTGCCGATCCAGTTCAAGATCACCGCGTCGACCGTGATGAACTCGTTCTACATCCCGGCGCTGGCCGGCCAGATCTATGCGATGCCGGGCATGCAGACGCAGCTGCACGCGGTGATGAATCAGCCGGGCGAGTACGAAGGCTTCTCCGCCAACTACAGCGGCGCCGGCTTCTCCGGCATGCGATTCAAGTTCCGTGGCGTCGGCATCGTCGACTTCGACCAGTGGGTCGCCGCCACCAAGGCCGGCACGCAGACGCTGGACCGCGCCGGCTACCTGCAGATCGAAAAGCCCAGCCAACGCGACGCGGTGCGGCGCTATGCCAATGTCGAGCCCGAGCTGTTCCAGGCCGTCGTGAACCGCTGCGTCGGTGCCGGCGCGGTCTGCATGAACCAGGCGATGCACGCGCCGGCGGCGCACCCCGAGCCAGCCCAGAAATGAACACCTCCTCCGACCTGCAAGGCCTGATCTTCGGCCGCCTCACCTGGGACGCGATCCCGTTCCACGAGCCCATCCTGCTCGCGACCTTCATCGCGGTCGGGCTGGGCGGCATCGCGCTGCTCGCGGCGATGACCTACTTCCGCGTCTGGGGCACCTTCTGGCGCGACTGGGTCACCAGCATCGACCACAAGAAGATCGGCATCATGTACATCGTGCTCGGCTTGGTGATGCTGCTGCGCGGCTTCTCCGACGCGATCATGATGCGCGCCCAGCAGGCGTTCGCGTTCGGCGGCTCCGAGGGCTTTCTGCCGCCGCACCACTACGACCAGATCTTCACCGCGCACGGCGTGATCATGATCTTCTTCGTCGCGATGCCGCTGGTCACCGGGCTGATGAACTTCGTCGTGCCGCTGCAGATCGGCGCGCGCGATGTGTCGTTCCCGTTCCTGAACAACTTCAGCTTCTGGATGACGGCGTTCGGCGCGGGCCTGGTGATGATGTCGCTGTTCGTCGGCGAGTTCGCGCGCACCGGCTGGCTCGCGTACCCGCCGCTGTCGGGCATCGCGTTCAGCCCCGACGTGGGGGTGGACTACTACATCTGGTCATTGCAGATCGCCGGGGTCGGCACGCTCTTGTCCGGCGTGAACCTGATCGCCACCATCGTGAAGATGCGCGCGCCCGGCATGACGCTGATGAAGATGCCGGTGTTCACCTGGACCGCGCTGTGCACCAACGTGCTGATCGTCGCGGCCTTCCCGGTGCTCACCGCCGTGCTGGCGCTGCTCTCGCTCGACCGCTACGCCGGCACCAACTTCTTCACCAACGACCTCGGCGGCAACGCCATGATGTACGTGAACCTGATCTGGATCTGGGGCCACCCCGAGGTCTACATCCTGATCCTGCCGGCCTTCGGCATCTTCTCGGAAGTGGTGTCCACCTTCTGCAGCAAGCGCCTGTTCGGCTATGCGTCGATGGTGTATGCCACGGTCGTGATCACGATCCTGTCCTACCTGGTGTGGCTGCACCACTTCTTCACGATGGGCTCGGGCGCCAGCGTCAACTCGTTCTTCGGCATCACGACGATGATCATCTCGATCCCCACCGGCGCGAAGATCTTCAACTGGCTGTTCACGATGTACCGCGGCCGCATCCGCTTCGAGCTGCCGATGATGTGGACCATCGGCTTCATGATCACATTCGTGATCGGCGGCATGACCGGCGTGCTGCTCGCGGTGCCGCCGGCCGACTTCGTGCTGCACAACAGCCTGTTCCTGATCGCGCACTTCCACAACGTCATCATCGGCGGCGTGCTGTTCGGCCTGCTCGCCGGCATCACCTACTGGTTCCCGAAGGCCTTCGGCTACAAGCTCGATCCGTTCTGGGGCAAGTGTTCGTTCTGGTTCTGGATCGTCGGCTTCTGGGTCGCGTTCACGCCGCTGTACGTGCTCGGCCTGATGGGCGTGACGCGCCGCATGAGCCGCTTCGAGGACCCGTCGCTGCAGATCTGGTTCCAGATCGCCGCGGTCGGCGCGGTGCTGATCGCGCTGGGCATCGCGTGCTTCCTGATCCAGCTGGTGGTGAGCTACATCCGCCGCGAATCGCTGCGCGACACCAGCGGCGACCCGTGGGACGGCCGCACGCTCGAATGGTCGACCGCCTCGCCGCCGCCCGCCTACAACTTCGCGTTCACGCCGCGCGTGCACGACAACGACGCCTGGGCCGACATGAAGAAGCACGGCTACGTGCGGCCGACCGGCGGCTTCATCGCGATCCACATGCCGAAGAACACCGGCGCCGGCTTCATCATCGCGGCGCTCAGCGCGGTCTGCGGCTTCGCGCTGATCTGGCACATGTGGCTGGTGGCCGGCGCCGCGTTCGCCGCGCTGCTGCTCACGATCATCGTGCACACCTTCAACTACAAGCGCGACTTCCACATCCCCGCGGACGACGTCGTCCGTGTCGAGGGCGCGCGCACCCGACTGCTGGCCGGCCATGTCTGAACTCACCGCCACCGCTGCTGGAACCCGCGCGGCCAGCCCGCGCTACTACCTGACGCACGAGCACCACGCCGAGAACGGCACGCTGCTGGGCTTCTGGCTCTACCTGATGAGCGACTGCCTCGTCTTCGCGTGCCTGTTCGCGGTCTACGGCGTGCTCGGTCGCAGCTACGCCGGCGGCCCGACCGGCGCCGAGCTGTTCGATCTGCCGCTGGTCGCGGTCAACACCTCGCTGTTGCTGCTGTCGTCCATCACCTACGGCTTCGCGATGCTCGAGATGCAGCGCAACCGCACGCGCGCGGTGCTGGCGTGGCTGGCGATCACCGGGCTGCTGGGCGCCGGCTTCATCAGCCTGGAGCTCTACGAGTTCGCGCACCTGATCCACGAAGGCGCGGGGCCGCAGCGCAGCGCCTTCCTGTCGTCGTTCTTCACGCTGGTGGGCACGCACGGGCTGCACGTGAGCTTCGGCATCGTCTGGCTGATCACGCTGATGGTGCAGGTGGGCCAGCGCGGGCTGGTGGCCGAGAACAAGCGCCGGCTGATGTGCCTGTCGATGTTCTGGCACTTCCTGGACGTGGTCTGGATCGGCGTCTTCACCTTCGTGTACCTGATGGGAGTGCTGCCATGAGCGCGTCGTCCGAAGAATCCACTCACGCGGATCACCACGATCACCACGACGATGGCGCGAGCCACGGCACCTTCAAGGGCTACGCGACCGGCTTCATCCTCGCGGTCATCCTCACCGCGATCCCGTTCTGGCTCGTGATGGGCAAGGTGTTCGACAAGTCCAGCGTCACCGCGATCGTGATCCTGGGCATCGCGGCGGTGCAGATCGTCGTGCACATGGTGTACTTCCTGCACATGAACGCCAAGTCCGAAGGCGGCTGGACCATGCTCGCGCTGATCTTCACGATGGTGCTGGTGGTGATCACGCTGAGCGGCTCGTTGTGGGTGATGTACCACCTCAACAACAACATGATGCCGATGGCCCCGCACGAGATGCGCAACATGCCTTGAGCGCGATCTTGGGTGCGAGCTCGAACGCGATATCGCGCAAGAAGTTCGCGGTCGGCGTGGCGGCCGCTCTGGGTGTCGCGCTGTTCGTCGCGCTCGGCACCTGGCAGGTGCAGCGGCGCGCCTGGAAGCTCGACCTGATCGAACGCGTCGCGCGGCGCGTGCATGCCGAGCCCGTCGCTGCGCCTGCGCCGGAACAGTGGCCGCAGCTGCGTGCCGTCGATCAGGAATACCGGCATGTGCGCGTCAGCGGCATCTACCAGCCCGCCGCGCAGACGCTGGTGCAGGCCGTCACCGAGCGTGGGCCGGGTCACTGGCTGCTGACGCCGCTGCGCCAGCCCGACGGCAGCGCGGTGTGGATCAACCGTGGCTTCGTGCCGACCGGCTGGCGCGTTGAAGACGCAGCCGGCGTGACCGGCGCGCCGGTCACCGTCACCGGCCTCCTGCGCCTGAGCGAACCCGGCGGCGGCTTTCTTCGCCACAACGACCCGGCCGCAGGCCGCTGGTATTCGCGCGACCTGCAGGCGCTGTCGGCGGCGCATGCACTGGACCGCGCCGCGCCCTTCTTCATCGATGTCGAGGCCGCGCCAGGCGCGTCGCCTTCGGAACCGATCGGCGGCCTCACCGTGATCGCGTTCCCCAACAACCATCTGGTCTACGCGATCACCTGGTATACGCTTGCGCTGATGGTCGCTGCTGCCGGTGTTTACGTGATGCGTGTCGATGGACGCGGGCCGCCTGCCGCTGCGGGGAGCACCCGTGCCGACGCGGACTGAGCTCACGCCCACCGGCGCCACCGGCCTGGCCAACCTGCAGCAGCTGATCCAGCTGCGCTGGATCGCGGTGGTGGGCCAGATCGCGACGATCGCGGTCGTGCATGTCGGCTTCGGGGTGGCGCTGCCGCTGCGGCAGATGTCGGTCGTGCTCGGCTGCCTGATCGCGTTCAACCTGCTGAGCCTGTGGCGCTGGCGCACCCAGCCCGACGTGACCAACACCGAGCTGTTCGTCGCGCTGCTGGTCGACGTGGGCACGCTCACGGCGCAGCTCTATTTCAGCGGCGGCGCCACCAACCCGTTCAGCTTCTTGTTCCTGCTGCAGGTCACGCTCGGCGCGGTGCTGCTGCAGGCCTGGTCGACCTGGACCATCGTGGCCGTGTCCGGCGCCTGCTTCGCCGGCCTCACGATGCTGTACCGGCCGCTCGCGCTGGCGCCCGATCTGGCGGGCGGCCTGCCGCCGCTGTACATCGAGGGCCTGGTGATCTGCTTCGCGCTGAACGCGGCGCTGCTGGTCGTCTTCATCACGCGCATCAACCGCAACCTGCGCGCGCGCGACGCGCGGCTGGCCGATCTGCGCCAGCGCGCGGCCGAAGAGGAGCACATCGTGCGCATGGGGCTGCTCGCGTCGGGCGCGGCGCACGAGCTCGGCACGCCGCTGTCGACGCTGTCGGTGATCCTGGGCGACTGGCACCACATGATGCCCTTCATCGGCGACGCCGAACTGCTTCAGGAGGTCGAGGAGATGCAGGCGCAGCTCAAGCGCTGCAAGACCATCGTCAGCGGCATCCTGCTGTCGGCCGGCGAGGCGCGCGGCGATGCGCCGGTGGTCACGACGCTGCGCGCATTCCTCGACGACCTGGTGGCCGAATGGCGCGCGACGCGCCCGCCCACCGTGTTCACCTGCGAGAACCGTTTCGACGCCGACCTGCCCATCGTCTCCGACTCCGCGCTGAAGCAGATGATCTGCAACGTGCTCGACAACGCGCTCGAAGCCTCGCCGGACTGGGTCGGCTTCGATGCGACACATGACGGCACGCTGCTCACGCTCACCGTCACCGATGCCGGCCCGGGTTTCGAGCCGGCGATGCTGGCGCAGCTCGGCAAGCCGTACCAGTCGAGCAAGGGCCGCGTCGGTGGTGGCCTCGGCCTCTTCCTGGTCGCCAACGTGGCGCGCACGCTGCGCGGCAGCGTGCAGGCGAGCAACCGGCCCGAGGGCGGCGCGGTCGTCGTGCTGACGCTGCCGCTGGCCGCACTCGCGATCACCCAACCCGCGGGCAAGGCGCGATGAGCAACGACGAAGCCGCGGGCAACGATCGCCTGCTCGTCCTCGTCGAGGACGACGCCGCGTTCGCGCGCACGCTGAGCCGCTCGTTCGAGCGCCGCGACTACACGGTGCTGCATGCGGCCAGCCACGAGGAACTCGCGATGCTGCTGCGCACGCAGACGCCGGGCTATGCGGTGGTCGATCTGAAGCTGTCGTCGGGCGCCTCGGGCCTGGCCTGCGTGCAGACGCTGCATGCGCACGATGCGGCGATGGTCATCGTCGTGCTCACCGGCTACGCGAGCATCGCGACCGCGGTCGAGGCGATCAAGCTCGGCGCGCGCCACTACCTCGCGAAGCCCTCGAACACCGACGACATCGAGGCCGCGTTCGGCCGCGCCGCCGGCGATGCGGCCGTCGGCCTGACCGAGCGTCAGACCTCCATCAAGACGCTCGAATGGGAGCGCATCCACGAGACGCTGGCCGAGACCGGCTTCAACATCTCCGAGACCGCGCGGCGCCTGGGCATGCACCGGCGCACGCTGGCGCGCAAGCTGGTCAAGCAGCGCGTCAAGTAGGCCGGTGCCGGCGGCGCGCTCAGCCGCCGCTGCGCTCCACGGTCGTGAGCTCGCGCGCCTTCATCGTGCTCATCAGTGCGAGCAGCGTCGAGAACGCGTTGTTGTCGCCACCACTGCCGCCGCCGAGCTGAATCTGCGGCACCAGCGGCACCTTCGCGGTCTCGAAGGCCTCGGCCAGGCGCAGCATCACGGTCTGCATCAGCTGCTTGTCGGCGCCTTCGCCTTCGAGCGCTTCCGACTTCGCCTTGATCGCCGCGGCCTCGGCCTGGCCCACCGCCTGGATCGCCGACGCGCGGCCCGCGCCTTCGTTCTCCTGGCGGAACTTGTCGGCCTGCGCGAGCAGCGAGATCTCCTCGCGCCGGCGTTCGGCCGCCTTCACGAGCGCGGCACCGTTGTTGTCCTTGATCGAGATGTCGACCAGCGACGCGGTGAGCTCGGCCTGCTTCTGCGCGCGCTTCTCGGCCTCGTTGAGTTCACGTTGCTTGTCGGCCGCGATCTGCTTCTGCGCGAAGGTCTCGACCTGCTCGCGCGCGATCTGGCGATCGCGCAGCTGCGACATGATGTTCTCGATCTGGGTGTCGCCCATCTGCGGTTTGGGCGTGCCGATCAGCACCTCCTGGAACTCCAGCGAATAAGCCATGAAGCGGTCGCGCATGTCGATCGAGGCGCCGGCCTGCAGCTCGCTGCGCGACTGGATCAGCTCGATGAAGGTGCGCGTCTGCGAGACGTTCTTGAAGTAGCTCGAGACCATCGGGTCCAGCGTCTGCTCGACCAGCTGCTTCACGTTGCCGAAGCGCTGCACCACCATCGGCGCCTTCTTGTAGTCGATGTGCACCACCACCGACAGCGGCAGCAGCGGCTCGAACGCGTCCTTCGTGATCAGCGTGATCTCGCGCAGGTTGGAGTCGAAGTTGGAGCCGCTCGAACCGCTCTGCCACATCAGCACGAAGTTGGTCGTCGGCACGAGTTCGATCTTGCCGGCGTAGGTGTTGAACGCGTACTTGCCCGGCATCATCGGGTCGCGCCAGACGCCGCGGCAGCCGGTCTCGACCAGCTCGCCGTGCGTGTACTCGGTGCCCGAGGTGTCGCTGCCCTTGCTGCCGGTGTACGACACGACGACGCCGACGAAGCCGACCGGGATCACCGTCTTCTTGATCAGCTCGACGGTCGCGAACAGGCGGTTGATGTAGTAGGTGCCTTCGACCAGCACGCGTTCCTGGCGGCCGCGCCGGCCACCGGCGGCGAGGAAGTCCTCGGGCTCCTGGAACGAGTTGTGGTCGTCGCCGACGTCGGGCGCGAGCAGGTCGTCGCGCGGCAGCGCGGGGCCGTCGTGCACCGTGACGACCGCGAGCAGATCGGACTCGACGTTGTCGCTCGCGCCGCGGATCGCCACCGGCGTGAACGCGTGGCGCGCATCGAGCAGCTCGCGCATCTTGTCGTAGTAGGCGCGCTCCTGCGGGTCCATCGCCATCGAGTAGGTGCCCTCTTCGGTCATCACGATGAACAGCGCGGGGTTCATCACGTGCGTGCCTTCGCGCAGCACCTTGCGCTGCGGGCCCTTCTGGCCGCCGCCGGCGAGGAAGCCGCGCACATCGCGGAAGTCACGCACCTTGGCGTTGTCGGCGAGCGTCTGGCCGGCCGAGAGATCGCGGCCGTCACGCGCGAAAACATAGCCGATCTTGCCCTGCGTCACCGACACCATGCGACAGATGTGCACGCGGTACTGGAATGGCGCGAAGAAGTGGAAGCCGCCGCGCAGCACGTCGGGCTGAAAGCCCGCTTCGCCGCCGAGCGCGAGCAGCCCGGCGTGCACCGAGCCGCTGGAGCTCCAGAGCTTTTCGACGACGCCGATGCGCGAGTTGGGGATGTAGCGCACCGCGCCGGAGAGCGCGGTGAACAGGCTGATGGCGAGCACGGCAGCGGCGACGATCATCGCCGCCACCAGCCAGCCGTTGTTGAACACATCGTGAGACATGGGGTCCTGCTTTCTCGAGTCGTGAAGACGCACGGCTCCGCTGGCCGTGCATCGCACGGCGTCGTCGGGGCCGACCGGCGGTCACGCGCGCGAGCAATCGCCCGACGCGCGAACCGCGAGGTTCAGTGGGGACGGCGCGCGGCCGTCAGCGGGGTGGATGCTGTCGCCGTCGGCGCGGCAGGCGCACGGCGATGAGCACGGGAGGCAGCGCCCGGAGGCTGCCGGTGAGCGGGCGAATGGCGCGCGAGGCGCCTGTGTGGAGTGTCATGAACGAGGGACTCGCTGTCCGCAGCCTGAAGAGGCCCGACGAACGAGATCGTGCTCCACGTTTACCCGAAGGTCAAGTGCCCGCGTCAAGCGCCGCTTGCCGTTCGCGCAGCTTGTCCTTCTTGCTCCTGCGCGCGCCCTTGATGCCGCCGGTGGCAGCAGCGGGCAACGCGTCCTGCACCGGCTCGAAGCCGGCGATGCGCTCGCGCGGCACGCGCGCACCCTGGCGCTTCTCGATCAGGCGGAAGTGCGCTTCGGCGCCGGCGATGTCGGCGCCGATGAAGCTGATCGCGAGACCCGACGCGCCCGCGCGCCCCGTGCGGCCGATGCGGTGCAGGTGGTCGACCGCCGAGCGCGGCAGGTCGTAGTTGACGACGACCGGCAGCTGCGCGATGTCGATGCCGCGCGCGGCCACGTCGGTGGCGACGACGACGCGCAGGCGGTCGTGCTTGAAGTCGTCGAGCGTCTGCATGCGCGCGCCCTGGCTCTTGTCGCCGTTGAACGCGCGTGCCGGGATGCCCAGGCCGCGCAGCTTGCTCGCGACATGGTCGCTCGCGTATTGCGTCGCGACGAACACCAGCACGCGCGTCCAGTTGCCGGCCTCGATCAGGTGGCGCAGCAGCTGGGTGCGGCGCGCGCTGTCGACATGGATCGCGTGCTGCTCGATCGACTGCGGCGAGGCCACGTCGGCCGGCACATCGATGCGCAGCGGGTCGTTCAGCAAGCTGTTCGCAAGCAGCTGCACGCCGTGCGGGAAGGTGGCCGAGAACAGCAGGTTCTGACGCTGCTTCGGGCAGCGTTCGAGGATGCGCGCGAGCTCGTCGGCGAAGCCTTCGTCGAGCAGCCGATCGGCTTCGTCGAGCACCAGCGTGGCAAGCGATGCGAGCTTGAGCGCGTTGTGTTCGAGCAAGGCCAGCAGCCGGCCCGGCGTGGCCACCACGATCTCGGCGCCACCGCGCAAGGCCATCATCTGCGGGTTGATCGAGACGCCACCGAACGCGACCGCGATCTTCGGCGGCGCGGCCAGGTGTTGCGCGAGGCCGTGCATCACCTCGCCGACCTGGGCCGCGAGTTCGCGCGTCGGCACGAGCACGAGCACTCGGGTGTCGCGGGACTTGTCCGTGCGCGTGCCGCCCGCGGCGCGTTGCAGCAGCGGCAGCGCGTATGCGGCGGTCTTGCCGGAGCCGGTCTGCGCGGCGCCGAGCAGGTCGCGGCCTTCGAGCACGGCCGGAATCGCGGCGAGCTGAATCGGCGTGGGCGCGGTGTAGCCACGGTCGGCCGCTGCGCGGGCCAGCGCAGGGTCCAGCCCGAGGGAGGTGAATGGCATGCGGTTCCAGTGAGTGCTGAGTGCCTCGCGAGGTTAACCGCATCGTCCGCACCACACTGCGCCACAGCGTGCGACCACGATCGTGGGGGGTGAGGCGCCCCGCCACTCGTTCGCGGGATGTGCGCACCAACGACCACTGCCACCATGGTCTCACCATGACGCTCTTCGGTCACCAGATCACGCGCTTGAACAGCCGCCCACCGCGCTGGCTGCTGCGCGGTGGCGTGACGCTGCTGGCCACGATGGTGGCCTGCATCGGGCTCGAATCGCAGCAGCGCCGCTGGATCTTCCAGGCCGGTGCGGCGCGCGTCGATCAGGTCGGCGCGTCGCGCGAGCTCGGCCTGCAGGATCGATGGATCGAGTTTGAATCCGAAGAGACGCACACGCCGGTGCGCCTGCACGCGCTGTGGCTGCCGCAGGCGCGCGCCGATGCGCCGGTGCTGCTGTATCTGCATGGCGCGCGCTGCAACCTCGGCGGCAGCAACACGCGCATGGCGCACCTGCACGAGCTGGGCTTCTCGGTGCTGGGCATCGACTACCGCGGCTTCGGCCAAAGCACGCCGGCGCTGCCTTCGGAGCGCATGGCCTGCGAGGACGCGCGCGCTGCGTGGGCCTGGCTGGCCGCGCAGCATCCGCAGGCGCAGCGCTATGTCTACGGCCACTCGCTGGGCGGCGCGATCGCGGTCCAGCTGGTCGCGGATGTCGACGATGCCGCCGGGCTGATGGTGGAGGGCACGTTCACCTCGCTGTCGGCGCTGTACAGCACGCTCAGCCTGGGGCCCGGGCGCCTGACGCCGATGGTGACCCAGCGCTTCGAAGCGGCGCAGCGCGTGTCGCGCGTGCGCGTGCCGCTGATGGTGGTGCACGGCAGCGACGACGAGCTGGTGCACCCCGATCTGGGCCGCGCGCTGTACGAGCAGGCCGAGGAGCCGAAGCGCTTCGTGCTCGTGCCGGGCGGATCGCACCACGACACGCATGCGCTCGGCCACGCGCTGTGCCGCGATGCGTTGCAGGAGCTGTTCGGGATCGCGGCGGCCTGAGCGGTTCGCATTGCCGCTGGCCACGGCGCTCGGACGCTTGCGCAGTAAGTGAGCAGAAAGCCTGGCCGCCGCAACATCGGTCCACGGCGATGTCCGCGCATCACGCGCGGCGGCCGATCGGCTTTTCACCGGCGGTGTTCATGGCTCATCTCACGCTCGATCCGGTCGATCCTTCACGTGGACGGCCCGGTGCCCTGGGCACTGCGCTGCTCAGGCTCTTCACGCAGAGCGCCGAGGTCGTCGCGGTGCGGCCGCTCGGCCCGCGCTTTCGGCACATCACGCTCGATGCCGGCCCTGCCGCGACCGCGAAATGGATGCCCGGCGACAAGCTGCAGGTCGCCGTCGCGGGCCTGAAGGCGCGCACCTTCACGCCGTTCACCTGGGACTTCGCGCCCGGCCGCCTGGAGCTGCTCGCGCACCTGCACGGCGAGGCGCCGGCCGCCGATTGGGCGCGCTCGGTGCAGCCGGGTGCCACCTGCCAGGTCATCGGGCCGCGCCGCTCGATGCGGCTCGACGAACTCGATCGACCGACGCTGCTGTTCGGCGACGAGACCTCGTTCGGGCTGGCGCTCGCGATGCGCGCCACGCCGCGCCGCTGGACCGGCGTGCGCTTCGTGTTCGAGGTGAGCGACCTGGCCGAATCGCGCGAGGTGCTGCGGCAACTGGCGCTGCCGGATGGCGAGCAGATCGATCTGATCGAGCGGCGCGCCGACGGTTCGCACCGCGCCGACATCGCTGCGGCGCTG
>Ga0307510_10002109_pt1 | contig 22476 bp, 22 predicted proteins | sample 12_EM_MG_FD_207224 | JGI IMG/M metagenome (GOLD analysis project Ga0307510, IMG submission 207224) | Populus trichocarpa ectomycorrhiza microbial communities from riparian zone in the Pacific Northwest, United States - 12_EM | ecosystem: Host-associated > Plants > Roots > Unclassified | place...
ACCGCACAGGAACGCACGGTGGGTGACCTGTTGATCCCCGTGCAGTACGTGGCCCGCGACGACGGCCAGACCAAGAGCGGCGGCGTCGGCGAACAGCCGCGCACGCTGTGGGGCCGCATCGCGCACGGCCGCGTGCAGGCCGGCGACGAAGTGCAGCTGTTCCCGAGCAAGCAGAAGGCGATCGTCGCTGAAGTGCGCGTGGCCGGGGAACTGGTCGACTTCGCCGAAGCCGGTCAATCGGCCGGCCTGTCGCTGGACCGGCAGCTCGATGTGTCGCGCGGCGACTGGATTGCGACGCCGGACACCGTGAAGGACACGAACCGCTTCTCCGCGACGCTGGCGTGGCTGGACACCGAACCCGCGGTGATCGGCCGCAAGTACGCGGTGCGCCACGGCAACCGCTGGGTGCAGGCGCGCATCGCCGCGATCGAGAGCCGGCTCGACATCCACACGCTGGCCACGAGCGCCGCCAACGAGCTGGCCGTGAACGAGATCGGCCATGTCGTGATCGAGACGCAGCAGCCGCTGCCGGTCGAGGCCTACGCCACCAACCGCGTCGGCGGCTCGCTGATCATCGTCGACCCGACGAGCAACCGCACCAGCGGCGCGCTGCTGGTCAAGGCTGCCGCCTGAGCCGGCGATGGGCCGCGTCCTCTTCATCGGTGCGGGCCCCGGCGCGGCCGACCTGATCACGGTGCGCGGCGCACGCCTGCTCGCGCAGGCCGATGTCGTGCTGTTCGACGCCCTCACCGACCCGGCGTTGCGCCAGCTCGCGCCACACGCGAAGTGGGTCAATGTCGGCAAGCGCGGCTTTTGCGACAGCACCGGCCAGACAACGATCAACGCGCTGCTGGTGAAGCACGCAAACGAGGTCGGCACGGTCGTGCGCCTGAAGGGCGGCGACCCCAGCGTGTTCGGGCGGCTGGAGGAAGAGCTCGAGGCGCTCGCCGACGCCGGCATCGCGTGCGAGGTGGTGCCCGGCGTGACGGCCGCGATCGCTGCAGCCGCCGCCACCCAGCGGCCGCTCACGCGCCGCGGCAACGGCCGCAGCGTGAGCCTCACGACCGCGATGACGCGCGAAGGCCAGTTGCACGCGGCACGCAGTGCCGACACCGAGGTCTTCTACATGGCCGGCAAGCAACTCGCCGCGCTGTCGCGTCGTTTGATCGCCGCAGGCTGGCACGATGACACGCCCGTCAGCGTGGTCTCGCGCGCCGGCTGGCCGGATCAGCTGCACAGCGATCACACGCTCGCCAGCCTCGACCGCGCGGCCATGCTGCACGCGGGTCGGCCGACCGTGGTGACGGTGGGCGCAGGTGCCGCGGCCTTGCGCGCGCAGGCTGTGCAAACCCACCTGCCGGCCAAGGCGCGCATACCGTCCTAAAATCATGCCATTGCGCGCCGGCACCCCGGGCGGCGCCGACTTCCTACAAACCAAGAGCTCTCTGTCATGACCCACGTCGTTCTCGAATCGTGCATCCGCTGCAAGTACACCGATTGCGTGGACGTGTGCCCGGTCGATTGCTTCCGCGAAGGCCCGAACTTCCTGACCATCGACCCGGACGAATGCATCGACTGCGCCGTGTGCATCCCCGAGTGCCCGGTCAACGCCATCGTGCCGGAAGAAGACGTGCCCGGTGACCAGCAGCACATGATCGCGCTCAATGCCGAGCTCGCGAAAGGCTGGCCCAGCATCACCAAGCGCAAGGCACCGCAGCCCGATGCCGACGACTGGAAAGACAAGACCGGCAAGCTCGGCGAGCTGATCAAGTAACCCCCGTGACGGCGACCGAGCGCGCGCCCGTGATCGAGACCGACGCGGTCGTCATCGGCGCGGGGCCGGTCGGCCTGTTCCAGGTCTTCGAGCTCGGCCTGCTCGGCATCCACGCCCACGTGATCGACTCGCTGCCGCAGGCCGGCGGCCAGTGCGTCGCGCTCTACGCCGACAAACCCATCTACGACATCCCCGGCACGCCGGTGTGCACCGGCCGCGAACTGGTGGCGCGGCTGCTGACGCAGATCGCGCCGTTCAATGCGTCATTCCACCTCGACCAGCAGGTGGACAGCGTGGCGCGCCAGGACGACCGGCGCTTTCTCGTCGGCACCTCCAAGGGCACGAGGCTGCTCGCGAAGCTTGTGTTCATCGCCGGCGGCGTGGGATCGTTCCAGCCGCGCCGGCTGAAGATCGACGGCATCGCGCGCCATGAAGGCACGCAGCTGTTCTACAGCGCGCCCGAACTCGCCAGCCTCGCAGACAAACGCGTTGTAGTGATCGGCGATGGCGACGCCGCATTGGACTGCGCCACCGCGCTCGCGCAGCAGCGCATCGACGTGACGCTGATGCACCGCCGCGACGAGTTCAAGGCCGCGCCCGAGCTCATCGAGCGCATGCAGTCGCTGCGATCGGCCGGGCAGCTGCGCTTCATCGCGGCGCAGCCCTCCGGCATCGCGCAGCAAGGCGACTTGCTCACCGCGCTGCAGGTGCTCGGCGCCGATGGCCAGACCGTCTCGCTGCCGCTCGATGCGCTGATCGTGCTCACCGGCCTGAGCCCCAAGCTCGGCCCCATCGCCGATTGGGGGCTCGCGCTGGAGCGCAAGCAACTCGTCGTCGACACCGCCACGTTCGAGACCAGCACGCCCGGCATCTTTGCGGTCGGCGACGTGAACACCTATGCGGGCAAGAAGAAGCTCATCCTGTGCGGCTTCCACGAAGCGGCGCTCGCCGCGTTCGGCGCCGCAGCGCGCGTGTTCCCCGGCGAACCCGTGCATCTGGAGTACACGACGACCAGCCCGCGCCTGCATCGCGCGCTCGGTGTCTCGCCTGGGTCATAATCCAACCAGCTGAGCGGTTTTGCCGCCCAGTCTTCGCTAGGGGTGTTGGGCCTTCCACAAAGAGGCCCGACTGAGAAAGTCCCTTTGAACCTGATTGAGGTAATCCTCGCGCAGGGAAGCATGATCACAACGCACGCGGTCCTCGCGGAGCGTATGGTCCGCCGACCTGCCATCGCAACATGGACCCACGATGGCACGCTATCCAACATTCAAACGTTCTTGCATCGCCGCAGCAGCCTGGCTCGCGGCCACTTCCGCCTGGGCGCAGACCGCACCGGCGCCTTCCTCACCCGCATCGGCCGCATCTACCGCGCCCACCACGCAGCTCGATGCCGTCACCGTCACTGGGCGCGCCGCGCTGCCGGTGAGCGTCGGCGGCTGGGGCGACATCCCGCTCGCGAAAACGCCGTTGCAGGCCAGCGTCTTCAGCGCCGCGCAGCTGCGCGACGCCGGCGCGCAGCGCTTGTCGGACATCACCGGCGTCGACCCCGGCGTCAGCGACGCCTACAACAGCGAGGGCTACTACGACTTCCTGACGGTGCGCGGCTACGTGCTGGACAACCGCTTCAACTTCCGCCGCGACGGCTTGCCGATCAATGCCGAGAGCTCGATCCCGCTCGACAACAAGGAGCGCATCGAAATCCTCAAAGGCACGAGCGGCATGCAGGCCGGCACCAGCGCACCGGGCGGGCTCGTCAACTATGTCGTGAAGCGCCCGCTCGACGCGCCGTTGCGCTCGGCCAGCCTCGAATGGCGCCAGCCCGGCAGCGTGACCGCGGCGCTCGACATGAGCCAGCGCTTCGGCACCGACCAGGCCTTCGGCGTGCGCGTGAACGCGGCCGCGGCACACCTCGATCCGATGGTGCGCAACTCCAAGGGCGAGCGCCAGCTGGCTGCCCTCGCCGCCGACTGGCGCGTGAGCCTGGACACATTGGTCGAAGCCGAAGTCGAATGGAGCCACCGCTCGCAACCCAGTCAGCCGGGGTTCAGCATGCTGGGCGACGTGGTTCCCGCCCCCGGTGACCCGAGAGTGAGTCTGAACAACCAACCGTGGTCATTGCCGGTCGTGTTCGATGCGAGCACCGCGTCGCTGCGCTTGCAACAGAAGCTGGGCGCCGACTGGAAGTTCATCGCCCAGGCTGCGACGCAGCGGCTGCGCACCGACGATCGCCTCGCCTTCTCCTATGGCTGCTCCGAGGAAGGGAATTACGACCGCTATTGCTCCGACGGCAGCTTCGACTACTACGACTTCCAGAGCGACAACGAACATCGCAACACCGACACGCTGCAGTTCTCGCTCGAAGGCAAGGCAACCACCGGGTGGCTGACGCACCAGCTCGCGGTCGGCCTGCTGGAGTCGCGCTTCAAGAGCCGTCTGCAACCACGTGTCGACGACGGCACGATCGTCGGCGAAGGCACTGTCGATGGTCTCACGACGATCCCCATGCTCCCGGCGCTGGGCACTGCGCAGAACACCAACCTCACCGAGCGGTCCACCGAGGTTTTTCTGCGCGACGCTGTCACGCTCGGCGAGCGCTTGACCGCGTGGCTCGGCGTGCGCCACAGCCGCATCCAGCGCGACAGCGTGCGCACCGACGGCTCGGTGCCGACGGGTCTGGCGCAGTCCTTCACGACGCCGTCCGTCGCGCTCGGCTACGCCTTCGCTCGCGACCAACTGGTCTATGCCAGTTGGGGCCAGGGCGTCGAATCGAACGCAGTGCCCAATCGCACGCGCTACACCAACGCCGGCCAGGTGTTCACCACCAAGAGTCGCCAGACCGAGATCGGGGTGAAAGGCGCGAGCGACGCTTTCGACTGGAACATCGCCGCGTTCGACATCCAGCAACCGCGCACCGCAGACTTCGGCAGTTGCGACGGCGACGCCACATGCACCACCCGGCTCGACGGCACGCAGCACCATCGTGGCATCGAAGCCAGCGCCGGGTGGCGCCAAGGCGCGTGGAGCGTGAGCGGCGGCACGCAATGGCTGCGCGCGCGCATCGAGGGCAGCCAGGACCCGACCGTCGACGGGCGCGAGCCGACCAACGTCCCGTTGCGCACGCTCAAGCTGCAAGCCGACTACAACGTCGCCGCCGTGCCCGGCTTGAACGTGCAGGCCAGGGTCGTGCACGAGAGCCAGCGCATGGTCCTTCCCGATAACAGCGCCACCATCCCGGGCTGGACGCGTGTGGACACCGCGCTACGCTACGACACCAAGCTCGCAGGCGCGCAGTGGGTCTGGCGCGCCGGCATCGACAACCTCTTCGACAAGCGCGCCTGGCGCGAATCGCCCTACGAGTTCAGCCACGTGTACCTCTACCCCCTCGCGCCACGAACCTTGAGGTTGTCGGTACAAGTCGACATCTGAGGTCCCGAAAATCCTGGCTATAATGCGAGGCTATTCCTCGATAGCTCAGTTGGTAGAGCGCCGGACTGTTAATCCGTAGGTCCCTGGTTCGAGCCCAGGTCGGGGAGCCACCATCAAATGGCAAGGGTCAGCAGGTTCACACCTGCTGACCCTTTTCTGTTTGCGGACCGCGCCTGCCGACCCGCTGTGCGAATCACTTGCGTCCTGCGCCAGTGCTGCCGTTGTCCCGCTCCGTCTCCTCTTCCTCTGCGCCCGTCTTCACGGGGTCGCTGATGGCCTTGCCGATCGAATCGAGGAGGCCGTCCTCTTTGGCCGGTCGCTTCACGGGTTCGGTCGGCTTGCTTGTCTGATCCTTGTTGTCATTGGACATGGGGTCTCCGGTAGTGACGGACGCCATCCTCATTCGGCCAGGCTTGAGCCGGAATCAGCCGAGCGCCAGTTCGACTGCCGGCGTTGTCCGACGGGTCGACGATGCGTTCATGGCGCCGCTCGAACCTGGCGAACGCCGCGTTCCTGCCTGGAGGCCTCTCATTGACCGCTCTGCGAACCCTCGGCGGCGGCCAATGTCGTTGCGCTCTGTGGCGCGGATTGGCACTGACGCAGCAGAAGCAGCGCCAACACGCCGACCAGGCCCATGCCGATCGACAGCAGCAGCGCACGGCTCCCCCAGCGATCGAGGCAGACCCCGAACAGCCATGGCGCAAGCGCCTGCGCGATCCTCGCCGGGACCATCAGCATGCCCTGGCGCTGCCCGTAGCCGATCGGGCCGAAGATGACGAGCGGCAAGGTGCCCTTGGCGATGGTCAGAACGCCGTTGCCGGCACCATGCAGAACGCCAAACACCACCGCGACCGGCGCACCCAAAATCAGGAACAGGGCCGCGCCGAGCGGATGCAGCATGGCGGCGATGCGGGCCGACATCAACGGATGCACTCGGCGCAGCAGCCCGAACTCCAGGAGCCGCGCACCGACCTGCGATGGCCCGATGAGTGCGCCGACCATCGCGGCCGTGGCGAGCGACGCGCCGCCGAGCTGCAACAGCCTGGGAAGGTGGGCCGCCATCGCGGTGCTGATGAACCAGGTCGTGGCGAACACGAGCGACAGCGTCGCGGCCGTACGGAACGAGCCCTCGGCGGATTCGACCGGGTGCTCCGGCTCCGCTGTGGCCGCTTGCGGGACGGGGATCGCGGCCGGCACATTCGGGAGCGAAAGGTTGAGGGGGAGCCCGACCAGCAGATGCAAGGCGGCCCACACAAGGCACGCGTCTCGCCAACCCACATGCGCTTCGAGGTACGTCGAGAGCGGCCACCCCACGGTGCTCGCGAAGCCGGCGATCAAGGTGGTGCCCGTGATCGCGCCGCGAGACTCCTGGCCCCACAGACGCACGACGGCGGCGAACGCACCTTCGTACAGCCCGCTGCCCATGGCGACCCCGATGAGGAGCCAGGCGAAGAACAGACTTGCTGGGCCTTGCGCCATGGCGAGGGACGCGAGTCCGAGCGCGAAGATCAGGCTGGTGGCGGCCAGCACAGGCCGGCCGCCCCATCGGTCGATCGCACGACCCGCGCTCGGCCCGAGGAGCGCCGCCACCACCAAGGAAAACGAGAACGCCGCGAACACCGTCGGAACGGACAGCGCGAGCTCGCGCGCCATCGGCACGGCCAGCATCGCGGGCAGGTAGTAGGAGGACGCCCATGCCAGCGTCTGCGCCGTGCCCAACGAGACCACCGCTCGGCGCCGGCCTGTCACGCTCACGGGCGGGCGATCGTCCATCGATCGATGGCTGGACCGACGTCGGCGAGAGCTGCGTGCAACGGCGTCATGCGTTCTCCCATCGCCCGCGTCGTCGCCCATCGTCGATCACCGGCTCGCCGTCTTCCTTGATGAATGGCGGCAATCTTTTCATCGGCAGAAGCTCGAGCACCTCTTCCGATGGGCGACAAAGCTTCGTGCCCAGCGGCGTGACGACTATCGGCCGGTTCATCAGGACGGGGTGCAGACCGATGAAGTCCAGCAACTGATCGTCCGACCAAGTCGGATCGTCCAGCCCGAGTTCGCCGAACGGCGTTCCCTTCTCTCGCAGCAGCGCCCTCAGCGGCTGGCCGGTGGCCGCAACCAACGCGCGCAGCGTCGCCTTCGATGGCGGCGTCTTCAGGTACTCGACGACGGTGGGCGTCAGCCCGGCATGGCGGAGCAGCGCCAGCGTGTTGCGGGAGGTGCCGCACGCGGGGTTGTGGAAGATGGTGACGTCAGACATGGTCCTCTCCGGTGGGCCGCGCTTGAACCATGGGCGTCTTGCGGATCTCGCGCAGCGCCTGTCCGTCCAGCCATCGGCAAAGGCCCAGTGCGAGCAGTGCGCCGACGATCTCGGCCGCGACGAAGCCCGGAACGCTGGCCGGCGAGATGCCCGCGAAGGTGTCGCTGAACATCCGCCCCCACGCCGCGGCCGGATTGGCGAAGCTCGTCGACGACGTGAACCAGTAGGCCGCGCCGATGAACAAGGCCACCATCGCAGCGACCCGCTCTGGCGCGGCGCGCAGGACGACGAGCAGCAGGCCGAAGGTCGCCACGCATTCCGCCAGCCATTGGCCGGTGCCGCTGCGAGCCTTGCTGGAAACCTGCAACAAGGCCACATCGAACATCGCATGCGCCAGCCAGGCGCCGAGCAATGCGCCCAGCAATTGCGCCAGCACATAAGGCCCGAGCGCGGAGCGCGGAAGTTGCCCGCGCATCACCATCGCCAGCGACACGAGCGGATTGAAGTGCGCACCGCTCACCGGGCCGAAGACCTCGATCAGGACGTACAGACCCGCGACGGTCGCGAGCGTGTTCGCCAGCAGCGCCACCGCGGTGTTGCCTGCGGCCAGGCGCTCGCCCATGATGCCGGAGCCGATGACGACGGCCAGCAGGAGCCCGGTGCCGAGGGCCTCCGAAATGAACTTGCGCGGCTCGATGAGCATCGGTGTCATCAGCCGCATGCTGACGCGGCGGTGGCGTCGACCGCGCACGCAGCGCCCGCGCAGCAGTTCTCGCTGAGGTAGCCCAGCAGGCCGTTCATCTGGTCGTACTCGGCCCGGTAGACGATGTTGCGGCTGGCGCGCTCCTGGGTCACGAGGCCGGCGTTCGCCAGCTCCTTCAGATGGAACGACAGCGTGTTGAGCGGCATGCCAAGCGCCTCGGCCATGGTTCCTGGCGTCAGGCCCGCCTTGCCGGTGACCACGAGGGCGCGGAACACCTGCAGCCGAACCGGATGGGCCAGCGCCGACAGCGCCCTGATCACTTCGCTTGATTCCATACTTCCAGATTACTGGAATTAACTACGAAATGCAATCCCGACGTGGTCCGTCAGTGCCAAGCTTCCCGTGTCGCGCTCGTCTCGATTCGCGCGCGGCGCGTGTACGATGCCCGCGCACCACGACGGTAGGGAGCGGAGATGGAGAACTCGGAGCGCCTGCACACCCTCGATGCGGTCCGCGCGCTGGCGCTGCTGCTGGGTGTCTTCCTGCACGCCGCGATGTCGTTTGTCCCCGGCCTCGGCGCCGTGGGTTGGCCGATCGTGGATCACGCTTCGAGCGCAGCGCTCGGCGCTCTCTTCTTCGCCATCCACACATTCCGCATGACCTTGTTCTTTGCGGTGGCGGGCTACTTCGCTCACATGCTCTTCCATCGGCAAGGTGCGAAAGGGTTCTGGGCCAACCGCGCCAAACGGGTGCTCGCGCCCTTGCTGGTCTTCTGGCCGCTGGTGCTCGCGGCGATCGGCGCGGCGTTGTATTTGGCGTCGGTGAAGTCGGGAACCCCGTTGCTCGCACCGAAGCCCGCGCCCGGAACGGTCTTGCCCTTCCCGCTCACGCACCTCTGGTTCCTGTACGTGCTGCTCGGCCTCTACATCCTCTTGCTGGCGGCGCGCTGGCTGGTGCTGGCGTTGCCGGTGCAGGCCCGCGCGCTGCCGCTGCTGATCGATGCCCTTGTCGCCAGACTGTGCGCGACGCCGATGGCGCCCGCGATCCTCGCCCTGCCGGTTGCGCTGGCCTTGTATGCGCACCCGCATTGGCACGCATGGACCGGTATTTCGACGCCGGACAATTCGCTGCTGCCGAACGCGCCCGCTGTCGTCGCATTCTGGGTGGCGCTGTGCTTCGGTTGGCTGCTGCGGCGTCAACTGAACGGCCTGGATCAGCTATCTCGCCACGCGCTTCTGCACGGCCTCGTGGCCCTTGCCCTCACAGGCGCCTGCCTCGCGAGCGTGGGCTTGACCATGAACAACGCCGAAGTGTCCGGCTGGCACCGTGCGGGGTATGCGCTCGGCTATGCCGTGGCCGGTTGGTGCTGGACGTTCGCCATCATCGGCGCAGCGCAGCGCTTCTGGTCCACGCCGAGTCCGTGGCGGCGCTACCTCGCCGACGCCTCCTACTGGATCTATCTGGTGCACCTGCCCTTGGTGTTCGTGCTGCAGGCGGAGGTGGCAGACTGGCCCGCGCATTGGGCGGTGAAGTTTCCGCTCGTCCTCGGCATCGCGATGCTGCTGTTGCTGCTCAGCTATCACCTGCTGGTTCGTTCGACCTGGCTGGGCGCATGGCTCAACGGCCGGCGTCACATGCGCAAGGCCATACTTGGCGTGTCTCGACACGAAGGAAGCCCATGATGAACTACATCGTCGCCGTGCACACGCACTCCGCCGTCGGTTATGCGTACGCCGAGAATCAACTGAGGATCAGGGTTGGCGCTGAAACGCACGTGGCGTTCGACTGCTCGGACATCGACACGTCGAACCCGACCTACCTCTACCTGAAGACCTTGCCCAACGAGCGGGGCGGGTCGCAGCAACACCTGCAGCTTCCGCATTCGGCGGTGCTGTTCATCGCCCACTACGACGCCGACGGCGAACGGCCCGCGGGTGTCGAGTTGCCGTAGTCGGCGCGCCGAGGCCCATAGCGCAGCGTGAGCAGCGTTCCGAGCGTGACCGCCACCGCGGCGAAGAGCGGGCCGCCGAGCGAGCCGACGTGGTCGACCAGCAGGCCGCCGCCGATGGCGCCGCTGGCGATCGCGACCTGGAATGCCGCGACCAGCAGGCCGCCGGCGCCCTCTGCCTGATCGGGTGCGACGCGCACGATCCAGGTCTGAAAGCCCACCGGGAACGCACCGAACGCGAAGCCCCACAGCACCACCGCCACAGCGGTGACCACTGCCGAGTTCCCCTTGAAGAGCAGGCACACCGCCAGCGCGGCGATCAGCGCGCCGCCCGCGACGATCGCCAGGCGTTCGCTGCGCTCCGCAATGCGCCCGCCCACCAGGTTGCCGAAGAAGCCGCCGATGCCGTAGCCCAGCAGGACCGCCGACACCGCGCTCACCGACAAGTGTGCGATGTTCTCCATCAGCGGCCGCACATAGGTGAAGCCGGCGAAGTGGCCGGAGATCACGAGCAGGACCGAGACGAGCGCGACGCGCACCGATGGGCGCCTGAGCAGTTCGCCCAGCACGCGCAGGTTCGGGTTGTCGCGCGGCGGCAGCGAGGGCAGCGTGAAGACCTGGGCGGCGAGTGTCGCGACGCTCAGCATTCCCGCTGCCACGAACGCGCTGTGCCAACCCCAGTGCGCGCCCATCCAGGCACCCACCGGCGCGGCGCAGACGGTGGCCAGCGACACGCCGGTGAGGATGAACGACATCGCGCGTGCGAAGAGCTTGTCGGGCACCAGACGCATGGCCAGCGCGCCGGCCATCGACCAGAAGCCGCCGAGCGCGATGCCCAGCAGCACTCTGGCGATCAGCAACGCGGACAAGCTGCCCGCCGTCGCGGCGAGCACATTGGACAGCACCAGCGTCAGCGAGAGCGCCAGCATCACCCACCGCCGGTCGAAGCGCCGCGTCAGCAAGGGCATCGCGGGCGCGGCGACGGCGCCGACGAGCGCCGTGGCGGTGACCGTCTGACCGGCCGCGCCTTCGCTGACACCGAGATCGGCGGCCATCGCGGTCAGCAGGCTGGCGGGAAGAAACTCTGCCGTGACAAGGCCGAACACGCCGAGCGCGAGCGACGCGATGGCCGGCCAATGGGCCGTCTCGTTGGCGGTCTGACGACCTGCTTCGGTCGGCGCCAGCGTGGCGCTGTCGCAGGTGGTGCTCGTGGATGTCATGAGGATCGAATGATTCGTAGCGTACGCTACGGAAATCCGATCGTATGAAATGACGCGTGCGCCGTCAAGCAATTAAATAGCGATCGTTATGAATACGTCGACGAGGTCGCGGTGCACCCGTTCTGCGCGTGCCAAGGCGGCATAGGACAATTCGGCTTCCATGGACCGCAGCAAGAACGCCAAGCTCAGCGAAAGCCAGTTCGCACGCATCGCGCGTGCGCTGGCCGAGCCGCGCCGGGTGCGATTGCTCCAGGAGATCGGCGGCGCCAACGGCCCCTGCCCTTGCAGCGCGCTCCAGCAGAGCCACGAAGTGAGCCCGGCGACGATGTCGCACCACCTCAAGGAACTCGAGACGGCCGGCCTGGTGCAGATCGAGCGCGCCGGCAAGTACATGAATCTGGTGCTGCAGCGGGATGTGCTGCAGGCCTACCTCGAACGGCTCGCCCAGATCTGACGACGGATGGAGGCGATCTCCCCACGCCAGCCAAGGCCTTCTCATTAGTTCGACACTTGTCTAACTGTCAAATCGACAGCGTCCTTCTGAGGAGTCAATCCATGAGCGGTTCATTGCAAGGCAAGGTGGCCATCGTCACCGGCGCATCCAAAGGCATAGGCGCGGGCATCGCGAAGGCGTTCGCGGCGCAAGGTGCGTCGGTGATCGTCAACTACGCGTCGAGCCGGGCCGGCGCCGAGGCGGTGGTCGCAGAGATCAAGGCGGCCGGCGGCAAGGCCGTGGCGCTGCAGGGCAGCGTCGCGAAGGAAGCCGAGGTGAAGCGGCTCTTCGTCGAAGCCCTAGAGGCGTTCGGCCGGCTCGACATCCTGGTCAACAACGCCGGTGTCTATCAGTTCGGCGCATTGGAAGATGTGACCGAAGCCGAGTTCCATCGCCAGTTCGACACCAACGTGCTCGGCCCGATACTCGCCACGCGCGAAGCCGTGAAGCTGTTTCCCGCCGAGGGCGGCAGCATCATCAACGTGAGCTCGATCGCGAGCGAAAAAGGGCTGCCGGGCGCGACCATCTACGGCGCGACCAAAGGCGCGCTGGACCAGATCACGCGCACCCACGCGATCGAACTCGCGCCGCGCAAGATCCGCGTCAACACGATCGCGCCCGGCGGCGTGGAAACCGAAGGCACGCACACGGCCGGCATCATCGGCAGCGAGATGGAAACGCAGATGATCGCCGGCACGCCGCTGGGCCGCCTCGGTCAGCCGGACGATGTCGCGGGCGTCGCGGTGTTCCTCGCCTCGGACGCGTCGCGCTGGGTCACCGGCGACCGGATCAGGGTCGCAGGCGGCTTCCGCTGACCGACTCGCCAGCGCCCAGGCGCGGGGTCCGGCCGCCGAACGGCCGGACCCCGGTGACGCGCCGGTGCAGGGGTCGTGCGGCTGGCCTCAGAAGTCGTAGGTCAGGCCGACCGAGAAGGCCTTCGCGTCGTAGCCGCTGAAGGTGGCGCCATCGCCGTCCTTGTTGCGCGTCACGATGCCGTGCCCGCTCACGCCGAGCGCGTAGTGCGCATAGTCGCTGTTGCGCAGGTCGGTGTAGACCACGTAGGCCGAGACCTTGCGATCCTGGAAGCGGTGCTTGTAGCCGAGCGAGAACTGGTTCGCTGCGTTGTTGACCGACTGCCCCGAGCCGTCGACGCCGCTCATGTTGGGCGGCGAGCCATTCGGGTTGCCGGGCGTCTTGCCCGCGTGCGCCCAGGCCAGATTGAGTTCGTCGAAAGGCGTCAGCTTCTGCGTCAGCGCCAGCCACAGGCCATTGCGCGTGCGCTCGTCCAGCGACGCCGTGATGGCGTTGCGCTTCATCCGCTCGAAGATCACATTCACGGTCGTGGATTCGGCGAAGGTGTACTGAACCCCGAGCTTGAACGCCGACTCGTTGGCAATGCCCACCGAGCCTGCGGCGAGATCGTCGCCACCTCGGTTCACGGCCTTGTGCAGCTCGTACGCGGCAGTGGCGTAGAGCGGGCCCATCTCATAGGCCACCGCGAGGCTGTAGGCCGCGCCGAAGGAGCCGTCGTTGCAGCCGCTGGCCGGGTTCTGCGGGCCCACGCTGTTGCCACCCGTGCAATCTGGCTCGCCCAGCGCGTATTGCAAGCCATCGGTGCTGCGGTTCTGTCCCGGTGACACAAGGCCGCTGACGCTCCAGCCGCTCCACCTGGGCGATTCGTACCACACCGAATGCGGCGTGCGCAGATCGAACTCCGCCCGCGCGTCGCCGCCGGTGTTGCCCATGATGCTGTTGTAGTCGGCCACGGTGTTGGAGAACGGATCGAGACGAGCGGTGGACGACTTGTACGGCGTGTCGGTCTTGCCCAGCTTGATCGCACCGAAGCGCGCGCTCTGCAGGCCGACGTAGCTGTTGCGCGAACCGAGCCCCGACTTCTGCGCGGTCCCGTCGGGCGCCTGATCGGAGGTGCCGGTGGTGGCCGCGACCATGACCTCGGTCTCGAATTGGAACAGCGCCTTCATGTCGTCGTTGAGCTGGCGCGAACCGCGCAGTCCGAAGTACGACAGGTTGCTCGACACATCGCTGACCCAGCCGTTGTTGCCGGAGGCGCCCGTCGCGTTCTTCAGCCCGTTGGTCTGGACGTCGACGGACACGTCGACATGCCCATAGAGCGTGACCTCGCTGTTCTCGCCGATCTGCAAGGTCAGCGCGTCGCCGCGCTTCATCTGGAGCGACGGCATCGACGACGCCGCTGCGGCGGCCTTCTCCTCGGGCTTGGCCGCCTTCGCCGAGATCGCGCTGATCTGCGCCTGCAATTCCGCGACCTGCTTCTGCAGCAGATCGAGCTTGGCCTGCACGTCCGCCGCGGGATCGGCGCGCGCGGTGCCTGTGAACGCGGCCACGGCCACGGCGCAAGCCAGGGCCAAAGGATGCAGCGCGAATGCTTTCGCGCTCGACATTGATTCACGAGTCATGACGGTCTCCGGATGTTGTTGGAATCCCTGTGGGTTCAGGGCCTGGCACGGCTTGAAATGCACGTGTCGAGAACATTGGAAATCGCTGCGTCGGGCACGACGCTTGATCGCGATCAAGTTTCGAAAATGCCTTGCTTCAACGACGCGAAGAGCCGCAAACCGTTGCCAACGCGACAAGGCCTTAAGCGCGTCTTCAGTCGGCGCGGCGTATCGCGCGCGATCAGCCGGTTGCGGCTGTCGACGCGGGCGCGAAGCTCACCCGCGCCTCGAGGCCGACACCGTTTCGGCCGCTCAGCAGCGACACGCTTGCGCCGTGCCGATCGGCGATGGTCTTCACGATGGCCAGACCGAGGCCGCTGCCCGCCTCGCTGGCCGCAATCGCCTCGGGACTGCGATAGAAGCGATCGAAGACGCGCGTGCGTTCTTCGGGGGCGATGCCCGCGCCGTTGTCGATCACGCGCAGCGTGGGCGCGCCGTCGATCACGTCGACGATCACGTCGACCACGCCGCCTCTGGGCGTGTAGCGCAGCGCATTGCTGACGAGGTTGTCGAGCAGCATCTCGAGTTGAGCGCGATCGCCCCGCACCACCGAGTCGGTGGTCTCGTCGGCGCCGAGGTCGATGTCCTTGCGCTCGGCTTCGGGGCTGCGCCGCGCCACGACCGTGCGCGCGAGCGCGCTCAGATGCAGCGGCGCCCAGAGCGATGCATCGCCGTGGCCCGCGGCCTGGGCCGACGCCTGCGACAAGTCCAGCAGCTGCTCCATCAGCCGCCGTGCCCGCGCCATGCCGGCGGACAGCTCCGCCGTGGCGACGCGCCGTTCGTCCTCGTCGCGGCTGCGTTCAAGCACCTGCAGTTGCAACTGCAGCGCGGTGATTGGCGATCGCAGCTCATGCGCTGCGTCGGCGACGAAGTGGCGCTGCGTCTCGAACGACGCGGCCAGGCGCGCGAAGAGGTCGTTGAGCGTGCTCACCAGCGGCAACAGCTCCAGCGGAACGCGCTGCAGTTCGAGCGGCGCGAGCGACGCCGCGTGGCGAGCCGCCAGCGCCTCGGTCGTCACGCGCAGCGGCCGCATGCCGCGGCGCAGCGCAAGCACCAGCAATGCGCCGATCATCGCGACCAGCAGCAGCAACGGCACGAACAGCTGCGATGCCAGCTCGACCGCCACTTCGCGTCGCACCGAGGTGGGCTGAGCCACCTGCACGATGCGGTCATCCTGCACGACCGTGAACACATGCCACTGCGAACCCTTGCCGTCTTGCGCGCGCTGCAGCGAATGCCCGGCGACCGCGTCGAAGCGCAGGGCCATCGCCGGTTCGGACGTGAACAGCAGCGAGCCGTCGGGCCGCCGCGCGATCGCCACGAGCTGCGACTCGGTGTCGGAAGCCGCAGCCAGTGCCGCAAGCGGCGCATCCGGCAGCGCGCCGGCCAGGTCGCGGTCGGCCAGAAGCAGCGCGGTCTGGCGCACGCTGTCGTCCAGCACTTCGTTCATCTCGTCGAGCGTGAGCTTGTAGGCGGCAAACACCAGCACCAGCGCACCCACGCCGAGTGCGCCCAGCACCCACACCAACAGGTGGCGGCGTATCGAAGGCTGACTCATTCGGCGATCTTGTAGCCGACACCGCGCACATTGCGGATCACGCTGCTGCCGATCTTGCGCCGCAGGTTGTGCAGATGCACTTCGACCGCGTTGCTGCCGACTTCTTCGCCCCAACCGTAGATCGATTCCTCGAGCCGCTCGCGCGACAGCACCGCGCCGGGCTTGCGCAACAGCGCCTCGAGGATCGCGAACTCCTTCGCGGTGAGGTTGAGCGGCTGGCCCTCGAGCGTGGCGTTGCGCCCGACCGGGTCCAGGCTCAGCGCACCGGCCGTCATCGGGCTCGTGGCCGAGCCCGCGTGGCGACGCATCAAGGCGCGAATGCGCGCAATGAGTTCGTCCAGATCGAAGGGCTTGAGCAGATAGTCGTCGGCGCCCGCGTTCAGGCCCGCGATGCGGTCGGCCACCGCATCGCGCGCGGTGACGATGAGCACCGGCACGTCATGCCGGTGCGCGCGCAACTCGCGCAGCAGCGCCATGCCGTCCATGCGCGGCAGGCCGAGGTCGAGGATGACCGCGTCGTACACGCCATCGGAGGTGGCGCCATAGCCGCGCAGGCCGTCGGCCACCCAGTCGATCGTGAAGCCCGCCTGCTGCAGGCCGTGGCGCACGGCCCGGGCGATCATCGCGTCGTCTTCAACCAGCAGCACGCGCATCGTTGACACCGAAAGGGAAGGCAGGCGTCGGAGTATGCCGACAAACCGCGTGCAGCGAGCTTCGCTGCGCGCGACTCAGCGCGGCGCAGCGCAAGCCAACGCAGCGCGGAAGTGCGGATCGGCGATGTCGGCATGCCACAGCACGAACGCGCCCTGCGCGGCCACGACCGGCGCGGCGCGCAGGAATGCATGCGTCGGAATCTGGTCCGGCTTGCCGACGACCCATCGGATGCGGCCTGCGCAAAGCGATGCGGTGAATTGAGCGTCGTCCACCAGGCGCTGCGACGCCAACTCCGGTGCGAAGCTGCCTGCGTCGGCCAGCTCCTTGCGCCAGTTGTCGTGGCTGCGGACGTCGACCGGGTCCCAGTTCGACACCACCATGATCGGCGGGTTGTCGCCCAGATAGAACGGCAGGTCGTAGCTGTAGTGGTCGAGAAAGGCCACGCCCTCGCCCTGCGCGCGCAGCGCTGCGAGCTGCTGTGCGAGCCCGCGGGACGACTTCGGGTCCAGGAGCGCGAACGCGGCAGCGGCCCCCACACAGAGGAGCGCCGCGAGTGCCAGACTCACTCGCCACAGCCTCAGCACCTTGCCGGCTCGCGCGGCGGCCGGTGCGATCGCGGTGCCCACCAGCACCGCCAGCGGTGCCAGCGCGGGAAGCACGTAGCCGATCAGCTTGGACTGCGGCACCGAGAAGAACACCACCACGCCCAGCAGCCACAGCCACATCAGCGAGACGATGGACGGCCGCTTCGCGCGCGCGTGGCCATCGGCCCGCCAGCGCATGAACAACCACGCCGACCACGGCAGCGTCAGCACGAGCAGCACCGGCCCGTAGAACCACAGCGGCTGCACGCCGTTGAAACCGGTGCCGGCGAAGCGCTGAAAGTGCTGCACCACGAAGAAGTAGTGCAAGAACTCGCCGTGCACGGACTGCACCGCCACCAGCCAAGGCAACACCATCACACCGAAGATGGCTGCACCCGGCGCCCAACACAGGATGCGCAGGCTGCGCCAATGGCCCACGGCGCCCAGCCAGGCGGTCAACACCGCCACCGGAATCACGATGCCGATCAGGCCCTTGGACAAGAGACCGCAGCCCATCGCCACATACAGGCCGATGAGTTCGTTGCGACAGTTCTCGCCGCGTTCGTAGCGCAGCGCGGCACGCGCGCCCAGCAGGATGCTGATCGTGATGCAGGCCGCCACCAGCATGTCCAGATTGGCGAACTGCGCGCCCCCGAAGAAGAGCGGCTGCGTGGCGAGCACCACCGCCACGGTCCGGGCGGCGCGTTCGTCGAACCATTCGCGCACGCTCGAATACACCACCGCGACCGTCAAGGCCGCTGCGCCCATCGACGCACAGCGTGCCGCCCACTCGTGCGGCCCGAACAGGTGCAGCGCGAACGCGGTGATCCAGTAGAACAGCGGCGGCTTGTGCAGAAACGGCATGCCATCGAGCGTGGGCACGACCCAGTTGCCCGAGCGCAGCATTTCCCATGCGACGCCGACGTAGCGGCCTTCGTCCGGCAGCGACAACGGCCTGAGCCAGGCGGTGCACGCGAACCAGACCAGGACGATCCCGAACACACGCAACGCAGGGAACCCCTGCCGCACCCCGACGTGGGCCGGGGCGGCAGAGTACGGCATCTGACTCATTCGACACTGACAGTGATCTCACACGTCAGCGAGTCTGTGTCTTGCTCCCTTAGGAGAGCCTTAACGAGCGCAGCAAGCGCGCGTCAACAGATGGCCGCGAGATAGCGATCGAACGAGGCCTCGACCGCCGCGCGGGCACCACCCAGGATGTTGCGGCCCCAGCTGAAACCGTAGGCGTCGTCGTAGTCGAACGGGGCCAGGCGCGTGCGCATCGAGCGCACGTCCGCCGGCCGCATCGGCACCAGGTTCGGGTAGCTGTACATGAAGCTCACGCTGCGCCGGTCGGACGCCACCTGCGGCGAATCGCCGACGAAGAGTGCACCGCGCCCGCGCGGGCCGGTCGCCCAATGCAGGGCCGTGCTGCCGGGAAAGTGACCGCCGGTGCGGATCAGCGTCACGCCGTCGCCAAGCGAGAGGCTGTCTCCCTGCCAATGCTCGATGCAGCGCGAGGGCCGCTGCACCCACGCCTTGTCGGCGGCGTGCAGCAAGACCGGCACGCCGCCCAGCGCATCGCTCCACTCGATCATCGACGCGTAGAAGTGCGGGTGCGAGATCACGATGCGGTCGACGCCACCGCGCTCGCGCAAGCGTGCAACGGCATCGTCCGTGACGAGGCTCAGGCACTCCCACAGGATGTTGCCGGCCGCGGTATTCAACAGCAACGCGCGTTGCGGGATGCCGAACTCGCCATCCACCGCGATCGCCATCAGGCCGGCGTCTTCTCCCACGCGCAACGCGTGGCGCGCGCCGAGCGCCTCATGCGTGGTCCAGCGCTGGCCGTTCCAGCCCACGTACTGCCGCTCGTCCTCGCACACCGGGCAATGCGCCGGCGGTTGCGCGCTGGGAGCGAACTGGGTTCCGCAGGTCTCGCAGATGTGGCTGTTCATGGCTTCTCACTTTAGACACAATCAGGATGGGTTCAAGCCACAGTTCAAGGCATTTCCATGGAACCAGTTTTACCGTTCGAGTTGAGCTTGACCGGCGCGCGGCCCGGCGGCCTGACCAAGACCCTGCATCGCCACCTGCGCGCCGCGATCATCGCGCGCCGCCTGCCCGACCGCTTCGCTTTGCCCTCGACACGCCGGCTCGCCGATGTGCTCGGGGTGGGCCGCAACACCGTCATCGCGGCCTATGACCTGCTCGTGGCGCAGGGCCATGCCGTGGCGCGCCCCGGCGCGCGTCTGGTGGTCATCGGGCCTGCCGATGCCGCGCCCCGAAAGGCACCGCGCGCAGACGCCGTTCCGCCATCGCGAGCGACCGATCCGCGCATCGCCAAAGCCTGGCGACAACCTGCGGAGCGGCTCGCGCACGCAGTCCCGATACCGGCGCGGTGTTTTCGGACCGGCGTGCCCGAGGACAGGCATTTCGATCATGACGTGTGGCGGCGTCTGACCGCTCGCGCCCTGCGCGACGGTGCGCGCCTGCCGTTCAACTACGGTCCCGCGTCCGGCTTGCCCGCGCTGCGCGAGGCGATCGCTGGCCACGTGGCCTTTGTGCGCGCGGTGGTCTGCGGGCCGGACGACGTGATCGTCACGTCGGGCGCGCAGCAGGCCTTCGATCTGCTGGCCAGGCTGCTCGTCACGCCGGGGCGGACCCGCGTCGCCGTCGAGGACCCTGGCTATCCGGCGACGCGCGCGGCCTTCGCAGCCGCCGGCGCCGTGCTGGTGCCCGTGCCTGTCGACGACCAGGGGCTTCGCGTCGACCGTGTCCCCGACGACGTGAAGATCATCTGCGTCACGCCTTCCCATCAATCGCCGACGGGCGCCGTGATGTCGGCCGCGCGCCGATCCGAATTGCTGACGCGCGCCCGCACGCTCGGTGCGGTCGTGATCGAAGACGACTACGACGGCGAGTTCCTGTTCGACGCCCATCCTCAGGATGCGCTTCAGACCCTGGACTGCGAGGAGAGGGTCTTCTACGTCGGGACCTTCTCCAAGAGCCTGTTTCCCGGCCTGCGCAAGGGTTTCGTGGTCGGGCCGGCGTGGGCACGCGAGGCCTTGATCGATGTCAAGCGGAGCACCGACTCGCACAGCGACGCGCTGATGCAGGCCACGCTGGGCGCCTTCATTGCCGAAGGCCACCTGGCGCGCCACATTCGCCGGATGCGTCCGATTTACGCGCAACGCCGGCAGGCCTTGGTGCGCGGCATCGAGGAGCACCTGGGCGAGTGGCTGCAGGTCCTGCCCGGCAACGCGGGCCTGCACCTGAGCGCGCGCATCCGCAGAAGTTCGTTCAGCAACGCCGTTGTTCAGGCGGCGCTCGATCACCTGCCCGGGGCGCTGCCGCTCTCCGCCTACGCGGTGGTCAAGGCCCGCATGCACGGCCTGTGCATCGGCTACGGATGTGTGGAGGTCGATCAGATCGCGCGTGCGGTCCGCGCGATGGGGCGGGCATTGAGAACATCGTGAAGCCGGGCCACGCACCGGCGATTCCATCGGGCGCTGAAGGCCGGCGAGAGACGCGTCATCGCTGCTTCCACCGGCCAGTTGCCGCCGCGTTGCAGATGCAGGCGTAGGACGCTGCCCACAGCGAGTATCGGCATCGACCGCTGCACGGGGACCGCATCGGGCTCCTATTCTGTGTTCACGTTGCCCGCGGTCGTCGCGGGCAACACCGCAACAGGAGAAGACACCATGCGCAAGACCATGTTCATCATCGGCACGTTGTTGGCAGCGAGTTCCACCTTCGCATTGGCGGAGGAGCCGGGTGCGACCACACGTGACGAACGCATGCAATCTGCGTTGCAGGACTACCGCGCCGGCAGCAACACGGATGCGAACAATACCGCGAACAGCAGCAGTGCCGACTGCAATCAGTACGCCGCGGGCGGGACCTTCGCGCGCGCCGAAGCCGCGATGAAGCGCGGCGCTTGCAAGACCGGCCACGCGGTCGAACGCGGGGTGCAGAAGACCGGCCACGCGATCGGCAACGCCGGCCGCAAGACCGGCGACGCACTGCGCCGCGCGGGCGACAAGATGGGTGGCTCGGCCGACAAGGCCACCAGCGATCCGCAACCGAAGTAACTCGGACCTGGGGGCATTGCGGCCCGCGCGCGTCCCTGTCAGAGTTGCAACGACTCCAGCGACTCGGGGAAGCACATGACGACGAGCGATGCCATCGGTATGCAAGCCACCGGCAGCCAGAACGCCGCGTTGAGCGAGGGCGCAGTCGAAGAGGCGCTGCACGCGCTGCGCGCATCCTTGACACTCGACGTTGTCTTCGTCGCCGAATTCATCGAAGGTCAGCGCGTGTTTCGTTTCGTCGACGGAACACCGGGTGCGCCGGCGATAGAACCCGGCACCGGGCACGACCTCGAAGCCACGTTCTGCCAGAGAGTAGTCGATGGTCGAATGCCGGAGTTCATCCCCGATGTGTCCAAGCTGGGCGCGGACGTCGATGTGCCGCCGGTGCCGATCCGCATCGGCACGCACATCAGCACGCCGGTGGTATTGCAGGACGGCTCGATCTTCGGGACGCTGTGCTGCTTCAGCACCGAGCCAGTGCCGCGCGTGCAGCAGCAAGACATGGCGACGCTGAAAGAATGCGCCAAGCTGGTCGCGCTGAAACTCGACCAGGCGCTCGCGAAGGGCATCAGAGATCCATCGCCGACTCAGATTCGCGCCTCACGCGCGGCCTACGCATCGCCGGTGTGGCGGCTGCGCGGCGCGTGGAACCTGAACGCCAGCTCGCAGCGCAGTTGGCTGGAGTCGTAATCCGGCCGCGCCGTCAACGCAACGCCAGTTCCAGCGGCGCGCCCCTGCGCTCGATCGCTTCTCCGGCCGCCAGACACAGGTCCTCGCGAAAACGCCCTGCAAGAATCTGGATGCCGACGGGACGCTCCTCGGCGGCACTCATCGTCAGCGTCAGGCACGGCAAGCCCGTGAGCGGGAGCCCGACCATCGTGCTTTGCGCCTCCCAGACCCGCGCGTACGAGGCCGCGTCGCGCAGATCGAGGTTTGCGTCGAACGGCAGTTCGGCGCTCACCGGCAACAACACGACCGGATATTTTTCGAGAAAGAGTTGCCACTCGCGCGTGATCGTGGCGCGGGTTCGCAGCGCTTGCGAGAAGCTCGCGAGCGTCACGGTGCGGCCGATCGCGGCCTGCCCCGCGAGCGCGGCGATCGCACCCGCATCGCCTTCGAGTTCGGCCGCGCGGACCATCGCTTCGTAGCCGTCGCCCATCCACAGTGTGATCTGCGCGTCGCAGACCGATCGGATCGGCGGCCGGCCGTCGAGCTCGACGATGGTCCAGCCGGCATCCCTCAAACGCGCCGCCGCCTCCTGCAGCGCACTCACGATCCGCGGAGCGGTCTG